>Ga0316188_10000017_pt1 | contig 45451 bp, 37 predicted proteins | sample Phiworburrow1_MG_FD_204933 | JGI IMG/M metagenome (GOLD analysis project Ga0316188, IMG submission 204933) | Coastal sediment microbial communities from Maine, United States - Phippsburg worm burrow 1 | ecosystem: Environmental > Aquatic > Marine > Coastal > Sediment | place: USA: Maine... | reverse complement strand
GATATTGAGCAAGTATTAAACCAACTCAAATAGAAATGCTGAAATTGTTGGTTTTTTCATTGCGTTTATGAAATAGATTTCAAATATTTTAATATTATTGCCTAAAAATGACACTTATGCAAGATTTATCTCAATACGACAAGCATGTGGAAAGCGCTATAAACTTGTTTTGGCAGGTTTTACCCGATTTGATTATAGCTATAATTATTTTAATAGTCGGTTTCTGGTTTATAAAATTTATCAACCGCTTAACACGTAAATTTTTTGAGAATAAGGATTATGACCCAACCCTGGAGTCTTTCCTAATGCATTTGATTAGCGTAGGTTTAAAAGTCATACTCTTTGTTGCAGTGGTTACACAATTAGGTGTGGAATCTTCATCTCTGCTCGCCGTTTTGGGTTCTGCCGGACTTGCCATTGGCCTTGCACTTCAGGGTTCTTTAGCCAACTTTGCGGGAGGGATATTAATCCTGCTGTTCAAACCCTTTAGAGTAGGAGATTTTATTTCTGCACAAGGAATCGATGGAACGGTAAAGGAAATCACCATTTTCACTACGAAGGTAAATACCTTTGGGAACCAGTTGGCTATAATACCAAACGGACAGCTTTCTAATAACAATATCATTAATTTTAGTGCGGAAGAAACCAGGAGGGACAAAATTGACGTTGGCATAAGTTACGGCTCCAATATTAAAAAAGCCAAAGACATCCTATTGGAAATATGCTCGGAACAGGCAATCATACTAAAAGAACCGGAGCCACAGGTTTTTGTCGGCGAATTGGCAGATAATTCTGTAAATCTGACCTTGCGGTTTTGGGCTAAAAATGATGACTTTTGGACCGCTCATTTTTTTGTGTTGGAAGAACTTAAAAGAAGGTTTGATGAAGCCGAAATCGAAATTCCATTTCCTCAAAGAGTCATACATAATCCTGTCAGGATTTAAGAAAAGTGATGTAAATTTTGTAACTTTATAAGCAACGAATGTCAGTGGTATATGAAAATCATTTGTCTGCTTACTTTTCTGGTTTCTACCATGGGTTTTTCACAATACAATGGGAATCCTCAAATAATGACTCATGGGCAGTTGGAGTTGGCATTCTATGATGCACCCATTACAGGTACTCAATATCTCAATGAACTTTATCAAAAAGGAACAGCCATCATTGATAACGATAAGGAAGAAAGCAGGTTAATGCGCTATAATGCTTATACAGATGAAATAGAATTTTTAAGCAAAGAACAGAAGCCATTAAAACTGCTGAAAAGAGAAAACATCATTGTAAACCTGGACGGAAAAATATATGAGGTTAAGTTGTATTACTTTAAAAATAAAATAGCAAAAGGCTATTTTAATCCGCTCAATAAAGGGGAAGTTGTTCTTTATCTCCAGCCTAAAAAGCGCTTATCCTTTGCGGAAGCCCCGGATAATGGTTATGATGATCTTAATCCGGCAAAGTATGAGGTTAAATTTGAATATTATTTAAAGAAAGGAGACAAGCCACTAACCAAGATTGAACCCGGTAAAAAAGATATCTTATACTACCTAAGTGACCGCCGCGAAGAGGTTAAAAGTTTTGTGAGCGCAAATAAACTCAAATTAAGAAAGGTTACAGACATTATTGCCCTATTGAATTATTACAACGGATTATTGGAGTCATCAGAAAACCCGCTTAGTTTTTCTTCTTTTGAACAATAAAATCCTTTAAATAATCCGGTTCAAAGTAAGCAGTGTTTTCAAACTTATTCAATTTGAATTCTCTAAAAGACAGTGAACACATCTCTTTTGCCGATGGCACTATGGAATCATCAAAAACAAAATTCTGATGTTCCGATATTTCCTTACATTTTTGAGCTCCGCTTCCAATGATATAAACGGGTTCCTGCCCGGCAAGTTCAATAAATGAATCGGATGTAACCTCCTCTACCCTGGTTTCCCTTATCTGCTCATTGTTGGCATTATATACTGCAGAATACACTTCCATACGCCTTGCATCCAGAACTGGTATAATAGTACTATTCCTCAGATTAAGCTGTAAAGCCATACTCTTTAATGTGGAAATCCCAATAAGCGGAAGGTCCAGCGCAAAACAAAGTCCTTTTGCGGCAGAAACACCTATACGCAAACCGGTATAGGAACCGGGACCCTTGCTAACTGCAATAGCGTTAAGATCACCCATAGAAATGGAAGCAGCTTCAAGGCTTTCTTTGATAAAAAGGTGTAAGTTTTCAGAATGTGAGTAAGAATCACTATTCTCTTCCCTTAGTGCAATCATTCTACCATCTTTACCGATGCTCACAGAACAATTGGTGGTTGCCGTTTCAATATTTAAAATTAGTGCCATAACTGTGGAGCAAATATAAAAAGACCTGCTGAGTATTAATAGCACAACAGGCCCAAACTAATCCTTAAATTGACTTCAATCAAGTGTTATAGGAAGCCCGAAGTAAAATTCCAATACTTTAATTCTAAACACATAGTCATATTTGGTGCGAATAACCTCTGCTTCGGCATTATCTACCCTGGCTTGAGCCTGGCTATAATCAAATGAATTCATAATACCAACATCAAATCTTTCTTTGGAGTAATCCAATGCCAATCTCCTGGCTTCTCTTGTTTTAAGGGCAGCCTCATAAGCTTTAGAGCTGTTTATTACATCCACATAGGCTTGATTTATATTGGTTTCCAGGTCCAGTTTATTCTGTGCCAGGTCCAATTCAGCCTTTTTGACATTAATTTGTGAGCGTTTGATGTTATTTCGTGAGCTCCAACCATTGAAAACAGGTATATTAATTTGGGCTCCATATCCAATACCATCATTTATCCACAGCTGTTCTTTAAAAGGGATTATCTGGCCTGTTATAGGATCCAAAAACTGATCCGAGTAGCGGGTGTTATAATTAAAGAAAGCACTTAAAGTTGGATAAGCTGCCCCTTTAGCTATGGACAGGTCTTTTTCAGCCAGTTCCACATTGGTTTCAAAAAATTTGGTCTCATACCAGTATGTCATGGCTTTGTCAAAAATAACCTTAGGTGAATTTTTCAATATGTCTGCGGCAGGTACTTCAAAATCCACATCTGAAATATCAAAGTTTTCATAATCCGTGATCTGCAGCAGCTGTGCTAAACTAATACGATTAATTAGCACATCGTTCTCGGCATTGATAATTTGCTGCTCCCGGGTTGCGGCAGTCGCTTCAATTTCCAATAAATCTCCCTTAGCGACCACACCAGACTCCACTAATTCCCTGGTTTTGTTTAAATCCTGTTCGGTAACGGCATAAAGGGCTTTGGCAACCTTTGCAGCTTCCTTACTGGATAAAATACTTAAATAGTTTATAGCCACATTTAACCGTATATCATTTACAAGATCATCTAATCGGTATTGATTTGCAATTGCGTTAAGTTTAGCCCTGTTTAGCCTGTGTATATTTCTTAATCCATTAAATAAAGTCGCTGAAGATGTAACACTTCCTGAAGAGGTTAATTGTGTGGTATTAACCGGTTGATTATTAGTTGGGTCAAAAGACAGTCCCGTATTGCCCTGCCCATTTAAGGCCCCGTTTAAATCGGGAAGAAAGGCCCCTATGGCATCCGATTTATCAATCGTAGAATTTTCGAGGTCCAATTCGTATTGTTGAATGGTAAGATTGTTTTCAACTGCGTAGTTGACACATTCTTCAAGTGTCCATATCTTCTTCTGTGCCGTTCCTATTCCAATCCCAAACAGAAACAACCATACAGTTACTTTAAATTTCATCTGTCGTTTTTTGATAATTATACTTGATTGATCATTTTGATTTATCTGCTTTAGGCCTTATCTTCTTCACCCTCTTTATCTTCTTCTCCTTTTTTAATCGGCTCCGTTTTATTCCAGACCTTTACTTCATCATCTGCTGTTATGCCTGAGACAATCTCTACATTAACACCGTCAGAAATTCCTATTTCCACGTCTTTACGTTCAAATTTCTGATCCCCAACTACCACTTCTACATAAGGTTCGTCTGTTTCCTTATCAAATTGCAGGAGTGCTTCCGGAATTACCATAACACTGTCTTTTTTCTCAAGTACCAGCGAGGCATTAGCACTATAACCGGCTCTGATCATAAAACTATCTCCAACAACCATATCGCCTTCTATTTTAAATTGTACAGCACCCGATTCTTCTATACCTTTTGGTGCAATAAACTTTAATTTTGCTTCAAATTTCTGATCTTCAATAGCCCCCAAACTTATTTCAAGTGGCATTCCTATAACAAGTTTCCCCACTTCCCCTTCATCAACTTTTCCTTCAAAAATCATTTTGCCCAAATCGGCAATTGTAGCTATGGTTGTCCCGTCGTTAAAATTATTGCTTTGGATTACCTGATCCCCTTCCCTAACAGGAATTTCCAACAAAGTCCCTGTAACGGTTGCCCTGATGTTGGTATTGGCACTTGAAGAACCCCCGGCAGAACCTCTTCTGATTATCTGATAATCTGCACGTGCATTATCCAATTCCTGCACAGCCTGATCATATTGCAATTGCAGCACATTAAAGTCCTGGCTGGATATTACCCCTTTATCAAATAAGGCTTTATTCCTTTTATATTCTACTTCCGTATTATTAAGGGCAATCTCAGCATTTCTAACTCTACCACGCGCCTGATTTAAGGATTGTTCATTAGGCACTACTTTTATTGTAGCGATTAAATCCCCCGCCTTAACCTGGGCTCCTTCCTCCAGGTATATCTTTTCAATAATTCCTGAAATTTGCGGTTTTATCTCAATCTCATCTTCAGGAATTACTTTACCTGTAGCTACCGTTTTCTTCTCTATATTGGAAGTGAAAGGCTTTTTAGTTTCGTATGTTATTGCCGATTTACTGTTAGATTTTATAAAAAAAGCAGCGGCCCACAACGCTCCCAAACCCAGAATCGCAATCAATACATATTTTACAATTTTGTTCATCTTAATTTATTAGTATATAGTTAATGGTTCTGTTTATTCTTCTCTTAATGCATCTATAGGCTTAATACTTACAGCGCGCTGGGCTGGTATTGAACCAATTAGTGTTCCCAATACCACCATAAGCGCTAAGGCCCCCAAAACGTAAGGTATTGGAACTGTTGGGTTGGTGTACGGAAAATTGATATCCTTTGTAAGGTTGTTGATAACACTCAAAACGCCGGCGCCAAGAATTATACCCACAATTCCCGCTATCATGGTCAAAAACACTGATTCTAAAATAATAAGGGAACGCACTTCCCTTGGTGTTGCACCCAAAGCCCTTCGAATGCCCAATTCCTTGGTACGCTCTTTAACGGATATCAATAAAATGTTTCCAATACCGATGACCCCTGCAAGAATAGTGGCTACCCCAACGATCAGGGATAAAAAGGTAATCCCATCGGCAAACCCAATAATCTTATTAAAAATCGCACCGAGGTTAAAGGCCCCAAACGCACGTTCGTCATCCGGATGTACCTTATGTATGCTTTTTAAAACTGCCTTAATATCTTTTTCTACTTGCACCACATCCGCATCATCATATGCGGCTATTGTAAAAAATTGGGCCTCATCGCCGGTATTATATAGCTTTTTGAAGGTGGTAAAGGGAATGAAAATATCCCCGTCCGTTCCAAATGGGGTTGTTTGTGTAAATTTATGAACCCCTACTACCTGAAAATATATATTCTCAATCCTGATGTAGCCGCCTATAGGATCCTCATCTTTATCAAATAGTTCCTGTTGCGTGCGATCGCCAATAACACAAACTTTCCTCGCCTGGGCGATATCTTCATCGTTGATAAACCTTCCGTTATCATAAATTTTTTGGGTGGCAATCTTAGCTATTTCAGGGAAGTATCCATACACAGCATAGCTATTGGATTTAATTCCCCGTATCGTTAATGCAGAAGCCCCTCCAAATGCACCTTTCGTATTTACGGGTGCTATGTATTGAATTTCAGGAATACGGTTTTTCAATATTGTGGCATCCTGAACTTTTAGCCGCAATGTCCTGCCGGTTTTAAAACCTGCGTAAGGAATACTTGTGCTTTGGGACCATGCCCAAATACTATTTTTAGCAACAGATTCAAAGTTTTTTTCAAAACCATTATCCATTCCCTTTGCAGCACCAGCAAGTGCGATATAGATAAAAATACCCCATAATACACCAATAACGGTAATTATGGTCCTGGTTTTGTTTTTCCCGATAGATCCGAAAATTTCCTGCCAGGTATTTTTGTCAAATAGAAAACGAATGCTATTCATCTCGCAGTGCTATTATTGGTTTAATACGTGCTGCTCTTTTGGCAGGAATATAGCCGGCTACTGCCCCGAATAGCACCAAAAGCAGGGTAGCAAAAATAGCCACCCCTGTATTGATATAAGGATTCAAAATAAAATAATTTTCAGACAAGCTCTCTCCTAAAGAACTCAGCAAGGCAATCCCAATAAGCATCCCCGTAAAACCGGAGATGGTGGTGATAAAAACCGATTCCAGTAAAATAGTGCTGATAACTTCCCTGGGTGTTGCGCCCAAAGCTTTTCGTATTCCCAGTTCTTTGGTACGCTCCTTGACAACAAACACCATAATATTGCTTATCCCGATGATCCCGGCAATTATGGTCCCAAAAGCGACAAAAGCAACTATTATTTGCAGTACCCGGGCAAATTGTTGATTTTGCTGTAATTGATCTGCAACATTTCTGATGAAAATACCATTTTGATCTTTCGGGCTTATGAATTTCTTGTCTTTAAAGAACTTATCAAGACTTCGTTCAAATGCCATAGCTCCCAGATAACCCAGCTCAGGTTTAAAAGCCACCACAAACTGGTCTATTTTATCAGTATTTTTTTCAATCAACTGAAGTGTGGTATACGGGACATATATTCCACGTTCTTCCCTGTCTCCACCATCGTCCTGGAAAACACCTATGACCTTGAATGCACTTCCGCCAATATCCAAATACTTACCCAGGGCATTTTTAGAACCAAAAAGATCCTGCTCCACCAAACGACCAATAACAGCATACTTTGTCCTGTGCTTTATATCCTCAACATTCAGGTAGCGGCCTTTCATCATAATTGTCTTCTCGGCATATTGATGACCCCAATCAACACCGGTAGTAGTGTAGTTATCAGACTCTTCCATGAATTTCACCAACAGGTTTCTTGAAATTCTCGGAGTTACATATTCAAGAAACATGGGGAAATTTTTTTTAATATCTGCCAGGTCACTATTCTCAAATTCAATTCGCCTGGATGATTTATAACCCTTGTACGGGAGAGTGGTTTTTCCCGGAAAAAAATAGAGTACATTAGTGGCATCTTCCTGGAAGAATTTATCAAAGGTGTTTATTAGACCATTTCCCAGTCCAAAAAGTGAAACAAAGATAAATATCCCCAAAGCCACTGTAAAACCCGAAAGAAAGGTCCTGAGTTTATTTTTTTGGATAGTTTTAAATATCTCGATCCATGTATCTCTGCTAAACATACTTTGATGCCCTTACTTGCTTTACTTTCTTATCTTCAACAATAACGCCGTCTTTAAGGTAAACTATTCGTTTACACATATGTGCGATATCATCTTCATGGGTAACTACCAAAATGGTATTTCCCTGGTCATTAATTTTCTGAATTAAGTCCATGACTTCATAGGATGTAGTGCTGTCTAAGGCTCCTGTTGGTTCATCTGCAAGTAGTACCTTCGGTTCTGAAGCCATAGCCCTTGCAATAGCAACGCGCTGGTTCTGGCCCCCTGACAGTTCACTTGGTAAATGAGTAGCCCACTCTTTGAGGCCTACCTGATCGAGGTATTTCAATGCCCTTTCCTGTCTTTCTTTTCTGGGAACTCTCTGATAATATAAAGGCAGAGCCACATTCTCCAGGGCACTTTTATAATTAATCAGGTTAAATGATTGAAAAACAAATCCTAAAAATTTATTCCGGTAATTGGCAGCTTTAGTCTCATTGAGGTTTTTTATGGGGACACCATCCAGGGTATATTCTCCTGAATCAGCCACATCCAACATCCCCAATATATTCAGTAAGGTCGATTTTCCAGAACCGGATGAGCCCATAATTGCAACCAATTCACCTTCCTGTACAGAAAAATTAATTCCTTTTAAAACATGAAGGGTATTGCTACCCATCTTATAGGATTTGTGCAAATCTTTTATTTCAATCATGGTTAGTGTCTTAAGTTATTCTTCAAACCCGGTTATAGGACAGTTAAGTTCCTAATATGTTACATATAAACCTCAAAATATTATGTTAAAAAGCTATCCTTTGTATTCGTCAGGCTTTACTTCGTTCCATACTTTTATCTCATCCTCTTTGTCGATGCCCGACTTCACTTCTACATAAATCCCATCGCTTATTCCCAATTCTATTTCTCTTCTTTCAAATTGCTGATCCCCAGTAGCAATTTCCAGAAATGGTTTTTTGGTTTCGGAGTCAAATTGAACAAGTGCTTCTTTAATGGAAAGGACGCTATCTGCCCTATCCAGGATTATCGATGCATTTGCACTGAGACCCGCCCTGATAAAGACCGAATCCTGTTTCTTAAGGGTGCCTTTAATTTCAAATTGAATAGCTCCATTTTCCTCATTCCCTTTTGGTGCTATATAATCGAGAATAGCGTCAAAAGTTATATTCTCAAGCGCCCCAACCGTAATCTCCAAAGGCAGGTCTTCCTTTATTTTCCCCACCTCAGATTCATCCACCTTGCCTTCAAATATCATTTTCTCCACATCAGCAATAGCTGCAATAGTGGTTCCCTCATTAAAGTTATTGCTCTCAATCACCTGATTGCCCACTTCCACCGGCACTTCAAGAACCATCCCTGTTACCGTAGACCTGATTAATGTGTTAGCAGAATTACCGTATCCCTTGGTAGTTCCAGTTTTAACAATGTCATATCTCTTATTTGCGGCACTGTAGGCTTGCTTTGCCTGATCATAGGTTACCTGTGCCCTTTCCAGATCAACTTTTGAAATCACCCCTTTATTAAAAAGACTACTTTGTCTGTCAAAATTTCTCCTTTGGTCATCCAACGCAATTTTAGCCTCATCAATACTATTTCTTGCATCGTTAAGTGCATTGAGGTTTGGAACCACTTTTATTTTAGCCAGTAAGTCTCCGGATTTTACAAAATCTCCGCCCTCTACAAATATCTCTTCAATAACTCCTGAAATATTAGGTTTTATCAGAACTTCTTCCAAAGGCAAAATACTTCCTGTAGCAACCGTCTTTTTGATGATGGTCCGGGTAGAGGCTTTTTCCGTTTTATAGATAATAGGATCTTCTTCATTCTTTTGATAAAGGTAATACATAGATCCTCCAAAGGCCATAAAAATGACGATTAGGATGATAATGGTTACTGACTTTTTCATTTCTTTTTTATAGTTTAAATGATTGATGTTTTCAAAATTACTCTGTTCTTAATGCATCTATTGGCCTAACTCTAATGGCGCTTTGAGCGGGAATGAAACCTGCCAGTAATCCTGATAACACCAGGATAAATAAGGCTATAGTAACCACCCCTAAACTTACGCTAGGGTTAAGAAACATATCTACAGGGCCATTGGCATCTAATAAAGCGTTAACTCCATAAATAAACAGAGCTCCAATTATAATACCTGCCATACCGGAGATAATGGTAAGAAAAATTGATTCCATAAGAATCTGCTTTTTAATAGACCAGGGATCTTCGCCTAATGCCCTGCGTATACCAATTTCTTTGGTCCGTTCTTTAACCACAATCAACATAATATTGCTCACCCCGATTATTCCGGATATTAAGACCAAAATTCCCACGAAATAAGCAATAAAACTCATTGCACCAAACAAACTCTCCACTCTGTTATACTGCTCATACAGATCAAAATAACCCACTGCCCTTGTATCCTCAGGATGTATTTTGTGTCTGGTTTTCATTAAATTAACAATATCCTCTTTGATACTGGATATGGAAGTTCCATCATGAGCTGTAATAGCCATCCAACTTACGTCATTACCCATATTAAATGCCTGCGAGAAGGAAGTAAAGGGCACAAATATTTCTTTTTGAGCCTCTTCCCCATCCCCATCATTACTCTTTTTTTTATAGGTGCCCACTACCATGAAATTTACTCCTTTTATCTTGATATAGCTTCCCAGTACTTCTTCCCCTTTGGCATATAATTCATTTTTAACACCAGCTCCAATAATTGCTATTTTTCGTTTTTCCCGAATGTCGTTCTGATTTATAAAACGCCCTTCGGTAACGGTCATGGGGTCCTGGTTAATTATTTCCGGAAAGTCGCCATAAACATTATATGCCCCTGTATTTAACCCTCTAACCACATTGTTATCATTACCAAATCCACCCAGTTGATTTCTGGGTGATACGAATCGCAGATTGGGTATATTTTCACGGATAGCGCTTACATCTTCCACTTTAAACCGAAAGTTTCTTCCTATTGGTAAACCCATATGTGCTTTTGTGGTACTTCGGGTCCACATGAACATAGTGTTTGTAGCAATATCTCCAAAATCTGCTTTTATTCCGTTTTCCAGCCCTTTTCCTGCAGAAAGTAAAATAATGAGTATGAGTATGCCCCAGAAAACACCAAAAGCAGTAAGTACTGTTCTGAACCAATTAGTGGTCAGTACTTCTAATATCTCTTTCCATCGATCTCTATTAAACATAATCAGGATAAGTTATTCGTCTCTTAACGCATCGATTGTGTGAATTCTCGCGGCTCTCCAGGCCGGAAAAAATCCTGCAATGGCCCCGGCAACAATCAGTACCAAAACCGTAGAAATTGCGACATTAAAATTAACGGAAGGATTAAGTATGTAATCCACTTTTATATGTGGGCCTACTATTTCCAAAAGCCCCATACTAAAAATCAGGCCGGCAAAACCTGAAATTGCTGTCACAAAAATAGATTCATGTAAAATCATCCCAACTATGGACCAGGGCTTTGCCCCCAGGGCTTTTCGGATTCCTATTTCTCTTGTCCTTTCTTTTACAACAATCAGCATAATATTACTTACCCCAACCACCCCGGCAATTATTGTACAGATCCCTACAAACCAGAAAAAAAATTTAATATTTCCAGTAAGACTGTAATAGCGCTTTGCTTCCTCCAATGCACTCCAAACCTGTATTGCTCCTGTATCTTCTGGTGCTACTTTATGAACCTGCTGAAGATGGGCCTGCAAATTTTCCTTAAAGGCTATGGCCTGAACCACAGCCTCGTCAAAATTGTCCATTACCGGGAGCGTGAAGCTCATATTGTTAATTCGGTCACCACCATTAAATACTTGCTGAGCCGTGGTTATAGGAATATAAATGCGTTCTTCTTCCCTATCTTCTCTCTCCGAGTATATCCCGACAATTTTGAACAATACGCCCGATATATTTATGAATTCCCCCAACGGAGTTTCTATGTCCTTAAAGACGTCCTGTTTAATTTTATTTCCTATTATGGCAACCTTGGCTGTATTGACTTCATCCAGGTAATTTAAAAACCTCCCTTCAGACATTTTGGCGTTTTCAATAAATTGAAAATCAGAGGAAACACCCTGAATACCATAGACCAAAGCCTCTTTTCCATAGTTCACCTTAACGTCCCGGACAAATATCCTCGGGGATCTATATTCAATTTCATCTCCAAACAAGGCAAGCGAAGACGAATAATTCTCGTTTCTTAATTGTATGGTCCTGCCGGGGTTAAGCCCTTTAAATTCTTTGGAAGTAACTCCTGGCCATACCCATACACTGGTAGCAGAGTCTTCCTCAAACTCATGGGCAATTCCATTTTGCATTCCCTGCCCAAAACCCAATAAAATTACCAGTATAAAAATTCCTGAAGCTACAGATAGGCCAGTAAGGAAAGTACGTAATTTGTTTTTACGGATCGCGTCAAATATTTCCTGCCATCTCTCGAGATCGAACATGGAATAGGTAGATTAGTGATTGATGATATAGCCCTCTTAAATAAGACTTTCCCAATCTGCAATTGTTACAGTTGAAAGCGCAAAAATATGTTAAAGTTGAGCCTATATTATCATGCCCTCATTTTCCTGTAAACAAAATAGAAAAGAACACCTAATAAGATATACGGAATTGCCATTAAATATACAATCCCATTGTTAATACCCTCTGCCATGGAATTGTCGTCCTGACTTTCGAGTACAGCCCTGCACATAGCACATTGCGCGCGTAAAAGCCCGGGCAGTATCAGGAATAAAATTACGAGTAACGGACCTTTAATTTTCACTTTATCGTATTTCTATTTGGTGATATTTTAAGAATATTATTTTTAATAATTATAATATGGTGAAATCATTAAATAAACAATGACCCCGGTAACTGCCACATACAGCCAGATAGGAAATGTAATTCTGGCAAGTTGTCGGTGGCGTTCAAAATTTTTTAAATATGCACGCGCATAAGTCTTAAGTACCAATGGTATTATAACAATAGACAGGATGATATGCGAAATAAGTATAAAATAATAAACATATTTAAGCACGCCCTCTCCTCCGTAAGAAGTAGAATCAGCCGTCATATGATAAGCAATGTACATGAGTAGGAAAAGTAAAGACAATAGAATGCAAGCGCTCATAATATTCTGATGCAAAACCCTTTTGCCATTCTTAATAGCCCAAACGGCATAAATTAACAAGATTGCTGTAAGTCCATTAACCGACGCGTAAATAGGAGGAAGAAAACCCAAAGGTTCAGAATTTGGGATTTTAACACCAAATAAAACCGCAACCACCAAAGGAACCAAAATTGATATTATGGTGATGATCCTATTAAACTTCTGCTCCCTAATCTTATCGTCCACCTTATTCATTTAGAAGTTTTTTTATATCCTCCTTTAAAATGCTGATCTGTTGCTTTTCTCCCTCTTCGTTTTCTCCCTGAGTTTCGCTTATTGTTCCCCTGTAGTAGATAATTGGGTTTCCAAAATCATCAGTTCTTGAACGGAGGTATCCATTTTTGTCTACAAGTGCGAACAACCCGGAATGCTCAAACCCTCCCGCAACACCAATATCCTCTGCTGCAAAAATATTAAAGCCAATATTTGCAAGGTCATAGATTTCCTGACGATCCCCGGTCATTAAATGCCAATCCATATCCTCTATACCATGTTTTTCGGCGTATGCTTTTAGTACGCTTGGCGTATCGTAGTCAGGGTTAATGGTAAATGAGGCAACTCCAAAGTCATCAAAATCCCTGAATTCATTCTGAATTTCCACTAGATTAGAATTCATTACCGGACAAATGGAAGGACATGTGGTGAAGAAAAACTCAACAACATATACTTTTCCATTGTAGTCATTTTGAGTAATCAACAGGCTATCCTGATTTAAAAATGCAAAAGCAGGGACTTTCCTTTTTTCATTATTCAAATAGATAAAACCAAGGGCTTCATTTTTGTCATCAAGATTCATTCGATCATGCTGAATGACGGTACCTGTCTTTATGCGCTCAATGATCCGAGGAATAAATATGATTCCAAAAACCAGTACAATTAGTGAGACCCAGACATATGTATATTTATTTTTCATCAATTGGTTCTATCCGCGTTGTTTTTCTTAAGTGCCATGCGGTACTCTGCCAGAATTATTTTGACATCGTCCTCCATTTTATTATTGAGTTCAGCCACAGAGGTGGCATTAAATCCATACTTGGTAGCTTCCTCTTCATCATCGATTCTGCCTCTAAGATTCTTTTTCTTGTCAATTATAAAAACATAATGGGTTCCCAAATTTTCATCAAGACTAAGGTTTGTCTTTAGCGAATTGAATATTTCCCGGATCTGTTTATCAGATGTGAATACAAATTTCCAGTTCCTGATATCAGCCAAACCGCCCAGTTCCATTTTTAATTCCTCAACTTTACCCTCAGTACCAAAAGGCATTATCATTACCATCTGAAAATCATGGAACTCATAGAAAGGTTTGTAAATTTTTTGATTCAGATTAAATGCATTGCCTTTTTTGAGCTCAACATTATTTCCCAAAAAACCCAAAATAGTGATTTTACCCTCAAATGTAATTTTATCTGTATTTTCCGGAACATCTAATACCTCCTCTGTCAGCACAGCGAGTTTCCCGAAATTGTTTACCCCTGAGGCAAAAAACAAATAGGCAACCAGGGGCAGAATAAAAAGTACTACTAAGACAAATGTCTTTTTCATTGGTCCATATTAAGACATTACAAAAATAAAAAAGACGGCTGTTATACCGTCTTTAAGTGCTGTTAATTCCTTGTTAGAAATTCCAGGTTACGAAGCCATCTTTAAAGACGTTGTAAATATAATCGGCTTCAAACAAAAGAATAAAAATGAGGTAGGCCACCAAAAAAATTGGAGTCCATACGATAGCCCTTCTCAACGAACTTTTTTCATCACGTAAATGCATAAAATCCCATGCAATATAATACGCCTTTACCAGGGTAAGGAATATGAAAATCCAATTCAGGAGTTTCATCCCCAAAAAAGTATTGGCAGCCAGAATATGTGGTTTTGATATCCCCAATGCTACTTCTATTGCGGTGACTATGGTCAGGAAAACCAATACACCCCATATTTTTTCCGTGTTCGACTTAAATTTTAAAAGTCCTCTAAAAATCTCCAGCTTGTGCGCATGTGCCATTCTAAATCGTGTTATATTTTATTATGATTCTCTCTTTAAACTTCTTTAATTTATTTTCTAAACCAAATAGAAAAACGTGAATACAAATACCCAGACCAAATCCACAAAATGCCAATAAAGTCCAACCTTTTCTACCATTTCATAATGACCTCTTCTTTCATAAGTCCCCAGAATAACATTAAAGAAAATAATGATATTTATAATTACCCCAGAAAATACGTGGAAACCGTGAAATCCGGTAATAAAGAAAAAGAAATCCGCAAAAAGTCGGCTTCCATATTCGTTTCTCTCCAGATTGGCCCCTTCAACCACTAATTGTGCGTCTTTGATTTTAGCTAAGGATTCTTCCCTGCTCAAGAGCACCTTTTCCCCTTCCGAATTAATAGTTTCTGTCCTAATCAAGATATTAGGGTTCGATTTTAATCCTTCCGTTACTTCATTTACGGTATATGAAGGGAGGGTTTCGCCCTTGTAAAACCATACCCCGTTCTTTCTTTCATGATCAATACGTTCCGAAGGCAGTGTTTTGGCAAAATCTGCCAAAGCGGCCCTTTCACCGGTATCAGCCTGCACAAATTGTAAAATTCTTCCGCCTTTTGTTTCTATCGCTCCATGATCGCCCTTTATGAATGTAGCCCATTCCCAAGCCTGAGAACCCACAAAGATGGCGCCTCCAATAATGGTAAGGAACATATAGACAATGGTCTTATTCTTCATCATCCTGTGGCCTGCATCAACCGCAAGTACCATAGTTACAGATGACATAATTAAGATAAACGTCATAAATGCAACATAGTACATAGGGTAATTTCCATGAAAAAATGGAACGTGAGTAAATACCTCATCGGCAATTGGCCATGTTTCGATAAACTTAAATCTAGAAAAACCATAAGAGGCCAAAAAACCGGAAAACGTCAAAGCATCTGAAACTAAAAAAAACCACATCATCAGTTTTCCATAACTTGCTCCCAAAGGTCGGTTTCCGCCCCCCCAAACGCTTTCTTCTGTACTCGTTGCTACCGTAGAATCCATAAAAAAATTTATCGTGTTATTAGAATAATGGCAAATTTACATTTTTTTCAACTATAGAAAAGCCGAATTTTGATACAAATCAAATTTTGTAATCATTTATTATCCAAAGTAATAAAAAAACAGCACAAGGTAGACCCACAAAAGATCTAAAAAATGCCAAAAAGTTGCCCCAAGTTCAACTCCTAATATGTTCTTATCCGTGTATTTATTCCTAAGGTTATTATATATTACCACCAAAAGTGAAATAAGTCCTGCAATGACATGAACAATGTGCACGGCCGCTATTAAAAAAATAAAGGACATGGTAATATTGCTGGTAGGCCCGGTAAAATAGTACCCCTGACTAATCAGTTGAGAAAAACCGGAGAATTGAATAAAAATAAAAGCTACACCAAGTAGCAGTGTTACCAGCAACCATTGCGTACCCAGGCTACTTTTGTTTGCTTTTATTGCTTTTTTTGCAAGAATGTACGTGACACTGCTAATAATTATAACAATTGTACTATATAAAAATGCCGACGGGAATTCAAAGTCTTTTAGCCAATCTGCGCGAGAGCTACTGACAATATAGGCACTTGTCCATCCTGCAAATCCCATGAGTAAACTTGCTATTCCAAACCATAACATCATTTTCTTTGCTCTGGTTTTCTTTTCTCTGTTTGTGCCTTGTGTAAGATCCATATATTACAAAAATTTATCAATAACATAAACCAACTGCATAAGTGTGATATAGCTTACACTGATCAACATGAGTTTCCTCGCCGATTTATTATCCCTTCTTTCAAATAATTTAAATCCAAAAAACAACATTATCAATCCCATAATAAGGATTATTACCGCAGCCGGAATGGACAAATACAAGCGTCCGGTAATTCCAAAAGCAGGAACTACAGAGATGATTATCATCCAAATTGTGTACATGATGATTTGTATTGCCGTACCCCTATCCTTTTTTCCTGTAGGCAACATTTTAAATCCTCCTTTTTGGTAATCCTCATCCAACATCCAGGCTAATGCCCAAAAATGAGGAAATTGCCAGAAAAACTGTATCATAAACAGAGTTCCCGGCTCTATTCCGAAATTATTAGTGGCAGCTACCCAGCCAAGCATAAATGGAATTGCTCCCGGAATTGCGCCTACAAAAACTGACAACGGTGTCTTCGTTTTTAAAGGTGTATATACACTGGTATAAAGAAATATTGAAACAGCCCCAAACATAGCCGTTTTTGGGTTGAGTATATATAGGCTAATAACGCCCAGAGCTGTCATGAAGATGGCCAGGGTCATCGCTTTATTAACAGACATCCTCCCTGCCGGAATGGGCCTGTTCCTGGTTCTGTTCATCAAAGCATCAAGATCTTTTTCAATCACCTGATTAAAAGCATTAGACGCGCCTACCATACAGTAACCTCCAAAGGCCAGCAGTAGAATTGAAAGAAGGTCCACCTCATAAGCCCCCAAGAAGTAGCCGGCCAAAGATGAAAAGACAACGCTGAGTGCGAGTCTTGCCTTGGTAATCTCCTTAAAATCAGCAAAAGTAAATACACTTTTAGTATCGTTTGCCGTAGAAACAGCCGTCTTCATTTGAAATCCTTAATCTATAGACAGCGAAATATCATATTCGCTTTTGTGAGGTGGCAAAGATAAGGCCCATTAAATTTTCCTGCAACCAAATATGTTTGTTTATACTATCTTTAAAGTATTCACTCATAAATATTTAATTCTATGGATTTTTATAAAACGAAAGTTGCGTTTCTGATCTTCATGTCTTCTGTTTGTATTTCAATATTATCCGCGCAGGAACAAGAAGAGGTTGTAATAACCATTGATAAACTTTCAGAAGATGTATATATGCTAACCGGGCAGGGAGGTAACATAGGTATCTACATCGGGCAGAAGAATGTTTTTATGATAGATGACCAGTTTGATCGATTGAGTGGTAAAATAAAAGACGCTATTGAATCACTGACCAATAAACCTATTGCATTTCTTTTTAATACACATATGCATGGTGACCATACCGGGGGTAACGCGAGTTTCAATAATGATCTGACCACACTGGTAGCACATAACAATGTTCGAAAACGGGTTATGGAGAATGAGCAAAAAAAATTGGATGATAAAAAAATTACCGAGGAGTACTACATTAAAATGCTGCCTGAAGTTACTTTTTCAGACGATATAACGTTTTACGACGGGGAAGAAACCATTATGGCATTTCATGTGCATAATGCGCATACAGACGGTGATGCTATGGTCTATTTCGTCAACAATGACGTCCTGCACATGGGCGATACTTACTTTGCCGGCAGGTACCCATTTATTGATTTGAATAGTGGCGGCAGCTTAGAGGGATTTATTAATGCACATAAAAAAGCATTACTGGTTATAGGTGAAGAAACAAAAATTATTCCGGGCCATGGAACTCCTTCCACAAAAAAAGAACTCGAAGCCTATGTCGGTGTTTTAGAAAATATAAGGACCAATATCCTAAATGCCATTGAGGCTGGAAAAACTCTGGAAGAAGTGAAAACAGCCACAGACATTAGCTCGGAATATGACGACACCTATGGCGGTGGCTTTATTAAACCGGATGTCATGCGGGAAACCTTCTATAAAAGTCTGAAGAATAACTAATTTTCCTCATTAAAAAAACCCTGCCGATAATCGGTCAGGGTTTAATTTTTTTTATAAAATTCGCGCTTATTGTAATTTAAATGTAATTGGAATACTAAAAGGTACCCTTACCGCTCTTCCCCTCTGTTTACCAGGTGTCATTTTGGGAAGTTTTTCAATAATACGCAAAGCTTCGGCTTCCAGGTTCTTATCTGGTCCTCTGTATCTTATATTTCCAATGCTTCCATCTTTCTGAATCGTAAACATGACGTTTACTCTTCCTTGTACGCCCATTTCCTGAGCAATTTCTGGATATTTGAAGTTTTTACGAATATGTTTTTGCATCATTTCATTAAAACATGCTCTTTTATCGCTGGCACCTTCACAACCCGGAAATATTGGCACATCCTCAATTACTGCAAATGGAACATCAACATCATCTTCCATTTCATCCACTTCTACCTCCTCAACTTCTATAACTTCTTCTTCCTGACTGGTCTCTGTGGACTCAATTACAGTTTCTTCCACTTCCTCTTCATCTTCTACAACTTCAATTACTTCAGGAGCAGCAGGTGGTGGTGGTGGTGGTGGAGTTTTGATCTGTTCTGTCATGGGAACTTCCTCATCCAAATTATCCTCTACATTTAAAGAAATGTCATATTCATTAGATTTATCGTAAGTTTTCCACTCAAAGGCACCCCAGACAATTAACATAACAAAGGCCAGTCCTAAAACAAAATAGAGGCCACTATTCCTTCTCAAATCGGCTTTTGGATTCTTTTTTAGTTCCATATTCAAAAATTTTAATGATCGCTAATTTAACTATTAATTTGATAAAAAAACAATTAATCTTTCCATTTTAACGGTGATTTACCAGAAAAAAGGATAATTATTAAGCCCGCTCCAAAAAAAGCCCCAAGGGCGTTGGCAAGGACATCGTATATTTCCCCGCTTCTGTATTGTGTAAACGCACTTTGTATTACTTCAATAATTATACCATAAACAATTACCACAAGGGATGCCAAAATAGCCGATCCGGATTTGCTAAATTGTCCTTTGCTTTGTTCCCTTATTAAAAGTGATCCCAGGATGGCGGCTACAAAATAGAAAAAGAAATGAACGATCTTATCCAGATTAGGAATGTTTATCCCCTCAGAATCAAGATCTTTAAACGAGATTAAGCTAAGGACAGTAATGATCGCAATCCAGCCGGTAAAGCCTATGGTAAATCCATAACGTTTAAGCACCAATGAGCTCCTTGTACTCTGATACACTCATCAGGCTCTCGATCTCTGAGGCATCACTGATCTTAACTTTAATCATCCAGCCATCACCATAAGGATCTGTATTTACTTTTTCCGGTTCATCCTCAAGCAATTCATTTAATTCAATGATCTCACCGCTTAATGGGAGAAAAAGATCGGAAACAGTTTTAACGGCCTCGACAGTTCCAAAAACCTCATCCTTTTCTAAAGTTTCATCCAGGGTCTCTACCTCAACATAAACGATATCGCCAAGTTCGCCCTGTGCAAAATCTGTAATGCCAACGGTAGCAATATCTCCTTCGATCCTTATCCATTCATGATCTTTGGTATACTTTAATTCGGATGGTAAATTCATTTTATTTCGTTTTGATTTGCCCGCAAATGTAGCAGATAATCTGTTGGTTTTCAAAAAAAAAGAGCACATGATGAGATACAATATTCCTAAATGCCCAAATATCAAATGAAAACCATATTTGAAAAAAATACGCTTCGGCCTGTCGTCTAAAGATCATTCTAAAAAACGCATCAGATTATTTTAATTTCCGAAGTTGTATCGAATGGTAAAACCGGTATTGATGGTAGTTTGTGGAAATGCTGTAGAAACAGCGAATTGTGAGAATGAATAATCAAAAAAGAATAAAGCGTTCAGGTTTTTATTAAGTGCATAGTCTGCGGTGAATTTGGTGGACAATAAGTTCTGCCCTGCAGTTGTCTGATTATCATCAATATTCAGATTTCTAATTATAGTGAGGTTATCTCTTAATGTAAAATCTGCCTTTAGATTTAAATCGCCTTTTAGTCGTTGTTTCTGTCCACCAATATTTGTTACAAATTTCACATCCTTAAAACGATATCCAAGTCCCAGTGTATAGTCCTTCCCGCTAATCTCTGTGAGTAAGTTGTTATCAAAACTAAAAGAATAGGCTCTGTCTGTTCCTATTTCCGCAAGGACACTAAGTGAATTTTGCATTTCAAAATCTACCCGTACCAAAGGATTAAACTGGTCTGTAAGAACAACATTATTTATAATGTTCTCTGAGAGGTAATCCTGGGTTTCCGGATTAATCGGCGGAAGATTATCATTAATTAGCTGTGATCTTTCCAGGTTGCTTTGGAACGTGTTTATACTGTAGGCAGATCGGTAACCATGGCTCAATGAAAACCGTTTGAACTTCTTTTTAAAGGATTTAATGCGCATTAACCCCGTATATTTTATATTCCAGTTAGGTACAGGTATATCTCTAAAAGCATCTAAATTCACCCTATTGACGTCCTGCCCGGTATAGGCTGCAAAGAACGCGGGTAAAAGTACATCCTGGCTGGTTGGCCCATATCTTAAAGGATATCCATTCTCATCTAAACCTTCATCAGGACTGGACCTGTCTGAGAACAACCTTTCTGCAACAACGATCCTGTTATTTTTGAAAGTGTCGAAATTCTTTGATTGAAATTCATCACTCTTACTGAACGTAGTACCAATCATTATAGTAGATATGCTAAAGTTGCCAAAAGTATTTGGAGTTTGGGCTATATACTCCCCGGCACTGATCTCAAAATTCTCCTGTAAACTGCTGGAATATTGCCTGTCCGCCAATAAATCAATGGTAAGATCCTGAACCGGTTGTGCTGTAGCTGTAATATTCAGCTGTTTGTTGGTGCGTTTTATGAATTGTTCGTTAAACTCATTATAGGGGGTTAACCATCCATTACGCGCCGCTTCAAATCGCACATCTGCCTGACTACCAAAGACAAAACCCAATGATGGCTTTGTAGTTCCAATAAATCCAATAGATTGGGTATATCCAGGCAAAACTGTACCGTTATTCTCCCGGTAATTCACATTTACGCGCTTTACCATGGTAACTACATCAATAACGGTATTAAATGCGCCACTGCTTTTCTTTTTAGGTTTTTTTCCGTCATCGGCCGGATTTCCCGCTTTATCCCTTCTAACAGGGGCATTCCCGGCATCACCTTTACCATCTCGTCTTTTAAGGCCTATTTGATCATAAAGGCGTTGCATACTTAATGCAGCCGTAATGGTATGAGTATTGGCATTCTGGATGGTGTTAATTACGGCATTTGGATCTCCGAGTGCTTCCTGGACCACTTCATTTAAGGCATCGCCACCCCTCTGCCAATCAAAATTACTGGTATAGGAATACTGCATATTGATAAAGTCCAGGACGGGTATCTTATTTAGTGGAATATCATAATTTAATTGAAACTGCTGGGCATGCCTGTTTGGTTCTCCTATATCAAAGAAACCATCCCAAACATTCAGGCCTTGGTTAATTTCTGAATCAGGATTACCATCCTCCTGAAAGTAGTTTCGGACAATATTGTTGTTTGAAGAAGTAAGATTCAGGCGCAATGATTTGGATAAGCTATAGTTCAGGGCATATTGCCAGTTAAAAAGATAGTTTCTCTGCTGGAGCAATGGTAATTCAAGCTTTTCAACTCCAGGTTCCAAAACATCTCTAAACCTTTGCTGGTTGAATTGACGATTGTAATCTGACTGAACAGAAAAACTGGTTGGCAATAAATTAAAATTCATGTCTTTCAACCATTTTAGATAACTGCCGGTGAATAAGGAATCCTTTTTTTCAAAAGGCGCAACTGATGCGGGCTTAAAATTATAGTTATAGACAAATCCAGTCTTGACATTCTGATCTTTTAAACCTGCAACTTCAAAATCCCGGTGATCTGTCTGGTTATAGGAATAATTAAAAGTGAAATTTTCAATATCGTAAATATGGGGTTTTGCTTCAGGGTTACGATTTTTGCGCACTCCTATAAAATTGATGCTTTTCCGCTTTGTATAGTCCTCAGCCTGCTCTTTGATTGCATCCTTTTCGGGTTGAGTATCTGCAGCATCTATCCTGTCCTTTAGTTTTAAGTCGTCATATACAGGATCAAATTCAGGAGTTATTAATTGTTCAGAAATCCCATAATTAAAAGGAATTTGAACATTCCATTTTTTAGGAAGAAGTTGTCCGATGGATACATTGGTTACCACATCGTAGACCACTGCATCTTCTCGCGAACGCTCATTGGGCCTTTGATCTATAGAGCCAAATCCCGGAGTGCTTTTGCTTCCGGTTGCAGTGACATCGGCAAAATCGGCTAAATTAGCATCAACTGCGGCAAGTGCTGCCCAACCACCATTATTATCCAAACCGGCCATACGCAATTCATTAAACCAAACTTCCCCACGTGCGGGGACATTATCAATATTTTTAATTCCCAACATAGCGCTTCGCAGCGTTCCCAGTGAAGGATTTCCCCGAATTCCATACCGGATCTGCCCTAATGCTCTTGGAGCAAATTCATCAACAGAAACGACTTCACCATCAACGATTTCATAAAAACTAAGCTCATTCAGCGACTGGTCTGCAATACCCTGAGATTTAATTTTTGTCAGATCACTCAGGGAAATATCCAGTTCATTTATTTCAGGCCAAATATCTTCCGGAGATGTAGAACCAAAAGAGGTAAATTTCAATGGGACTTCAATTTGATAAAAATTCTCAGAGAAATCTGTCCCAATCCTTAAAAATGCCACCATCGGTAGATCATCATCCAGGTAATCAGATTCTGCAATCTTTTCAGCATGTAAGAACATTTTTAACCTTTTGTATTGCCGGATATCAATATTTACGTTTTTAAATACACCCCGGGAATCCTGAGGTTCCAGATTCTCTACTTTAAATGATAAAGACTGTTCATTCTGGCGAATGATAGTGTTATTGTTGTTTAATTGTTCTCTTTGCACCCCGGGAGGTAAAACATAGGGAATGGGTGTCCTGGAGTTATTCTCTTCTATGTTTACTGTATTGACGTCTACAAGAGTTGCATCATCTGCGGGGTCATCATTATCTGACGACAGCGTCTTTGTATAATTTCTCCAATCTATACGTACCAGATCCAGGGTAGCAAAACGCAGCACCACATCCTCTGTAAAACCGGTAAGGTACATACGCATAAAACTGATTGATCGAAAATCCGTAATTCCCCCTACAGCGTCCGTAAAAACACTAAGCGGAATTTTATACTGAATCCATCTCCGGTTTAATTGAGACCCATTAGGTAAATCGGGCGTGGTCCCTTCGCTGATATCAGTTACATAAGGATCATTTATAGTAGTATTGGGCCTAATAGGGATACGGTACTCAAAATAACTGTTGATGGTATTCATGGTAAGATCCCTGTTAATATCTTCCACGTCAGGAAGAGTTGTTGAACCCCTGTTGGTATCAGTTACACTAACAGGTGAATTTCCATCTGTATTATTGAAGTCCTGGTATCGTTCTAAAATTCCCCCGTCCCTGTTCAGGTAGTATTGGTAGTTATCCAGTGCGGGGTCTTCCGCGGGTCCGTTGTATCCTTGTGCGGCTTCCTGGTTGTCATCCAGGCCATCTAAACCAATATCCTGCAGGCCCCTGTTGGTTTCACTGGCATCAAAGGCATAAACCAGGGACTGTGTAGCCGGAACAACTCCCCAGGGGGTGGGTGTAGTGAGATCATTACTGTTTTGACCCGGCAGCCCATTTTCATATTGTTTTCTTCCGTCATTGAGAATGTCTTCAGAAATATTCCCTAAATTAATGACCAATTCACCGGGACCGTTGGCAATACCGTCCACATACGGATCCATGACCCAGAATTGAACAAACTCAACGTTTGATTGCTCAAAATTAGTGCTGCTCAAAGACCGCATCATTCCTGCCCACTTTTGATCTGGCTGAAGCCCGTCAAAGGTCGTACTTGCATTATAGGGCCCTTTTAAATTTGGATAATAAGCCATATCCAAAGTATTTTGAACAGTAGTTTGCCCCTGAGCAATATCTACCTGAGGAAATATTTCATCTACATAAATCCTTCGCGTTTCATTCGTAGAAATATCATTGTCGTTAATACCTGAAGGGCGCTGGTTCGTATAAAAAATAGGATCTATGGTATACCAAGCCATTTTAGCTCTTTCAAAACCTGTTTCTATATCCGGTTCGCCATTAACTCTAAACTCTTCCGGAGTACTGGCTAATGACCAGCCTAATGAAGAGCGGATATCTATTAGCGCCTGAGCACCTTCAAAATCATCTAAATAAGTTGTGGTTTCTCCTTGAAAATCCGCATTTTTTGGAGAATTGGGGTTGAGGTAAGCGGCTTCACCACGAACGGATACATTGGAGGCTACATCCGTATCTATATTGGGCAATTTGTTAACCAGCCTTGTTAAAAAGGGAACTTCTGTTGAAAAATTTGCATTAAGACCAAAAATGCTATTATTCACCGGTTCAACACCATAGTTGGACTTTTGTGTAAGTGGCCTTTCATGGAGGTTTTGAAAAGTTCCTCCTAAAATAAAATTCTTGTTGAATTCATGCTCAACATTAAAACCAGTAAATCTTCTGGTTTGCTGTCCAAAAACCGCATTATTCTCCACAGAAATATTTATTGGGGTATTGGAAGCCTGCAAACTGGGGTCCAGTATCTGAACTGTTCCTGCCTGGTAATTTACGGTGTAATCTATTCCTTCCTGCAATTGACGTCCGCCTGCAGTTACACGTACAGATCCTCTCGGTACATTAAAGGCACCTATTGGTATACCGCTGGAGCCTTCAGATTTATAGCGCCCCTTAAGCTTAAATCTGTTTTTTTCAGCATCCTGCAAAGATGCCGCTTTGGTAAGGGTATACATGTTTCTGAAGACATACTTCTGTTGGTTTTCATTATATCCCTGGTCATTATCTACATCGTAGTTACCTCCGCCCAGTACGTCAAACAAAAACTCGCCAAAAGGTTCCACTTTACTGAATAATATAAGACCGCTCTGAGTATTTACGGTAATTCCGGGAACAAAATCGAAGAAACCATCACCGCCTCTCTGTACATCATTAAATGTATTTAAACGATCGAGATTAAAAACATTCAGAAGAATTCTATCCTGTAATGCCCCGTCAGGAGAATTTTCATCAGGCCATCCGGAACCCGGACCTTCAACCACCGGTGTAATATAATTTCTTGGGGTGGGATCCGCATATAAGATATTGAATATAAAATCTTCCTGGCTTAATTGAAAAGCACCTGTAGCATATATATTTTTCATCATCAGATCCCAGATCGGGTCGGTGACATTGGTAATATTACTTTTCAGTAATTTCAGAATAAGTGTATTGTTATTGATTTGGGGAACCTCCGCTCCGGGAGTAACAGTGGTGGCATCTATTCCTCCATTGGCAAATTCCCCAACCTGGAATACTTCACCATTGAAAGTGTACTGATAGGCTACTGCCAGCACTTCATCATTGCTCAAACGCTGATTTAAAGAAATATATCCCAATTGAGAATCAAACTGGAAATCCCTTCCTGCTTCGAGTTTTCTTGCGTTTTCCAAAATAGCATAATCAAACCCCTGGTTCACCTGATATCCGGTGTTTATGTCAAACCCATCATCCACCGTGGCAATATCCCTTATTGAAGAGTTAAGCACCCCCCCATTATCAATTAATTGAGGATCGTAGTCATTGGCATTATTTCTGGGTAATTCCTGATTGGAAGCGGAGGTATTAAAGAACCCTGCCGGTTCGCCGTTTGCCAATCCAATCCTGGTTTTTTCCTTAAGGGCCTCACCAAGATCCTGAAGGGCTACTATGTTTCTCACATTAAGTGTCTGCTGACCTCTGTTTGTTACCCAAACTTCAAGGCGTGTAATTTGAACCTGACTTTGGATAAAAGGATAATTAGTCAAAGCCCCATCATACTTATCCCTAAAATACTGCGAAAGAAAAAAGTGTTTATCCTCATCATAATCCAGGGCAGACAATTCAAAGTCATTTAAGGTACCCCCACCCTGAGCCACCACTGAGCTATTCTGGGACTGCTGTTCAGAGAATACTGCTGTAACTGTAGTCTTCCCGAACTGCAATTGGGTTTTTACACCAAAAAGACTTTGTGCCCCTCTGATCAAAGAGCTGTTAAGCGGGAAGCTTACATTACCGACTTCAATTTTTCTTATGATATCATCCTCTGTGGGTGTATAGTCTAATTTTATTAAATTCTGGAAATCGAAGGTAGCCTCAGTATCATAATTGGCCGTGACCTGTAAACGCTCACCAATTTTTCCAAGCAAGCTCAAACTAATACGCTGATCAAAATCGAACGAGAGATTGGTACGGTTCCTTGGAGAAAGTGCCGGGTTGTCATTTTTTTGCCATATAACACCCAGATCCATAGCTACGGAACCCTGAGGTATTACTTCAATAGTATTTCCTCCAAAAATAGTTTCAAAAAAACCGCTGTTTACATAAAAATTAGGAAGCAGGTTTTTCCGCGCTTCTTCAGAGCCTGCTTTTTTGCCTGAGAAAGCATCTATCTTTTCTTTGAAATAAGACTTCATATTCTCTTGCTGCACCATGTACATATACTGCTCCGGGGTGAGTATAATAGGATAACTAATATCAAAATCCCCAACCATTTCGGAATAGATATATCTGTCAAGCACAGGATCATAAGTATATTTGGAGACAATGCTGTCGGGGTTTTCCAGTAGAATTTTCCCTAAGGCAAACCCTGTCTGTACAGAATCAATCTGTACAGAATCTGTCTCCTGCTCATTGGTCTCCTGGGCCTGTGTGGTATTCCAAACTCCAAGAAAAATGAAGGATAGTAGAAAAAGCTTAAATGAAAATGATTTAAGATTTGATTTTGCCCCTTTTTTCAAACTTATTACAAATTTTTAAGCGCGTGTTTTATAATGTCCTCTGCGCTTAGTGTGGGGTCCTGGGATAAAACCTTGTCGACGGCCTTTTCTGACTGTCTCCGGGCAAACCCGAGAACCTCTAAAGCAGATAACGCTTCTTCTTTATTTGTATTGTTTGAATTTTGTGAAACTTCGTCAATATCATAGATTTTTAAAACCTTGTCTTTTAGGTCTAAAATAACCCGTTGAGCGGTTTTGGCACCTATCCCCTTGATCGCCTGAATTGTAGGAACATTCCCACTGGCAATTGCATCTCGAATTTGAAAGGGAGTAAGTGAAGAAAGCATGGTTCTCGCAATATTTGATCCTATGCCTGAAACAGAAAGCAACAACCTGAATATTTCTCTTTCTGAGTTTTCCGCAAATCCGTAAAGGGTATGTGAATCTTCCTTTACCTGCAGATGGGTATAAAGTTGGATATTTTCAGTATCCGCAATTTTTGAATATGTATGAAGAGATATGTTTACGAAATAACCTACTCCGGCACATTCTATTACCACATGAGTGGGGTTCTTTTCTACAAGCCTGCCTTTTAAATGGGTAATCATTTGTGCTTAATTTGTTCTTGAAATGGTCTATTAATCCGCCTCATTATTCAATCCCATTTTCACCTTCCGCCTTTTCTCACGCTCCTGGGCATCAATTACTGCAACGGCTGTCATATTTACCATCTCCTCAACACTGGCCCCTAATTGCAAAACATGAACCGCTTTTCTAAGGCCCAGCATAATTGGTCCAATAGAATCGGCTGCGTTAAGCTCTTTAAGCAATTTATAGGTAATATTTGCAGATTCAAGGTTTGGAAAAATTAATGTATTCACTTTTTTACCTGCCAGAGTGGAAAACGGGAACTGACTTTGGCGCAGTTTTTTGTTCAGGGCAAAATCAGTTTGTATTTCTCCATCAACTATTAATTCCGGATTTCTTGTATGCAATATCTTAATGGCGTCCCTTACCTTAATAGCGTGCGGATGATTGGAAGTGCCAAAATTAGAATACGAGAGAAGTGCCAATACAGGATCAAAACCAAAGGCCATCCCCAAATTGGCAGTCATTTGTGCTATTTCTGCCAATTCTTCTGAATTGGGATCAATATTAATAGATGTATCTGAAAGGATTAAAGGACCTCTTTGGGTTATCATAATATGGGCTGTTGCCGCCCTTGAAACGTTATTCGCTTTCCCAATGACCTCAAAAATGGGCTTCACCACATTTGCATATGCCCTGGAATGCCCTGAAATCATTCCATCAGCATCGCCTTCCCGGACCATCATAGCCCCAAAATAATTGCGCTCCCTCATTTTAGTATTTGCCCCGTATAAGGTAACTCCGTTTCTTTTTCTTGAATCGAAGAATTTCTCAGCGTAACTTTTTCTTTTTCCTTTTGAGTCTTCGTCCTTAGGGTCAATAATTAGCACATCCGCATCAAACTCCAATTCCTTTTTCAACTCTTTGATGATTTCTTTGTTTCCTAATAAAATTGGAATAGCGATACCTTCTTCATAGGCAATTTGAGCAGTTTTCAATACATCCAGATGATTCGCTTCGGCAAAAACAATTCTCTTTGGATTACTCTTAGCTCTGCTCATCAAAAGGCGCATCACCTTATTATCATCTCCGGATCTTTTCAGAAGATCTTCCGTATATCTGTTCCAATCCTCAATAGGTGCCTTGGCAACTCCGCTTTCCATAGCTGCTTTGGCTACCGCAGGGGGTATTTCTGTTATAAGCCTGGGGTCAAAAGGTTTTGGGATTATATAGTCCTTCCCAAAGGTTAATCTTGTTTCACCATAGGCAATATTCACCTGTTCCGGAACTGGTTGTCTGGTCAATTCAGACAATGCCCTTACAGCGGCCATTTTCATGGCTTCGTTAATTTTGGTTGCTCTAACATCCAATGCGCCACGAAATATAAAAGGGAAACCCAAAACGTTATTCACCTGATTGGGATGATCAGATCTGCCTGTAGCCATAATAATATCATCCCTGGTACTGCAGGCAAGTTCGTACTTAATCTCAGGATCAGGATTTGCCATGGCGAAGACAATTGGATTTTTGGCCATCGATTTAAGCATGGCAGGAGTAAGGATATCTGCAATGGAAAGTCCTATAAAAACATCCGCATCTCTAATCGCCTCCTCCAGGGTATTAATCTTTCGCTTTGTTGCAAACTCACGTTTTTCCGGTGAAAGGTTTTCAGCATCCTGGCGAATTACTCCTTTGCTATCCAACATCACGATATTTTCCGCAACTGCGCCAAAGGCCTTATAAAGTCTGGTACAGGAAACGGCTGCAGCTCCGGCTCCGCTTACAACGATTTTTACTTTTTCAATCTTTTTATTTGCTATCTCCAAAGCATTTAACAATGCCGCGGACGATATAATTGCCGTTCCGTGCTGATCGTCGTGCATCACCGGTATATCAAGCTCTTCTTTTAATCTTCTTTCAATTTCAAAAGCTTCAGGCGCTTTAATATCTTCCAGGTTTATACCTCCAAAAGTAGGCGCAATGATCTTTACCGTTTCTATAAACTTGTCTACATCTTTGGTGTCAAGTTCTATGTCCATCCCATCTATATCGGCAAAAATTTTAAAAAGCAAACTCTTGCCTTCCATTACAGGCTTGGAAGCCTCCGGGCCAATATCTCCAAGCCCCAAAACAGCAGTACCGTTAGTAATAATGGCAACAAGATTTCCCTTGGCTGTGTATTTATAAACATTCTCCTTGTCCTTTGCTATCTCCAGGCAGGGTACAGCAACACCGGGTGAATAAGCGAGCGCCAGATCGCGCTGAGTGGCATAAGGTTTAGTTGGAACAATTTTAATTTTACCAGGTTGAGGTTTAGCATGATAGATCAATGCTTCTCTTCTCTTTTTCTCGTCTGCCATAAAAAGGATTTGAATCACAAATTTAAGAGTATTTCTTGGGATAAGAACATATCTTCGAATACAATTAAAGTTACGTCAAACTTTGGATGAAACTTTGAAACCTTCATTAATTTTTACAGAAATAAAGAAACTTCTCATAATGAAATATCCACCCTAAGATATGGGTTAATTGTGTTTTAGGTTTAAGGCATTACCTTAGGCTTGTGTTTCTTCCGCGGTCACGTTTAAGCGCAAAGCCAAAAGTGCGGCTATAATAAAGAATGTGCCCGCAAAAAGCATTGCGTTTATGGCATTACCCCCCAGGAAGGTTTTAAAGATTGACCCGAAGGTAAGTGTTTCAATCCCCATAGGAATCACGATCATCATGTTCAAAATACCCATATACACACCACGTCTATCCTGTGGTACAATTTTGGAGACCATAGTGTAAGGAATACCCATCATTGCCGCCCAACCTATGCCGAAAAATACCATAGGAAACAGGACATAAATTGGATCTGTGATATATGGTATTATCATTAAGGCCAACCCAGTCCCCAATAAGCTCGCTGCATAAATTTTCTTTCCGCCATACTTCAATGTCAATGGCACCAGGGCTAAAGCAACGACAATAGTTGCAATATTATACGTGGTACTCATTTTTGCCGATTGAGCAGCTGCCGATGAGAGATCATAACCCATTGTTTTTATAAACAAGGGAGTAATAAACTGCCAGTAAACAAACAGCGCATACCATTGGAAAAGATAAACGACTGAAAGCTTCCACATAAACTTGGGCATTTCCTTAACCGCTTTTGAAATTTCAATAAAAGGCATTTTAAAACGAGCTGCAAAAGGTAATTTCTTATGCGCATTAATTTCGGCCAGCTCTTCATCGCTGGGAGGAATTTCCGGGGTTTTAAGAACGGACCATAAAATTGTGGATACCGACAAAATCGAACCTATAAAGAAGGAATAGTATAACCATTTAGGAATCGACCCCGCCACCTCTGCAGCAGCATCTCCACCAAACCAATCCTGGAACAGGAATATAGAGGCATTGGCCAGGACAATACCCGCACCAACAAACAGACTCTGCATCTGATATCCCAAACTCAATTGTTTATTAGGCAACTTGTCACCCACAAAGGCCCGATAAGGTTCCATAGCCATGTTGTTTCCTACATCTAAAATCCAAAGTAAACCGACAGCAAACCATAATGCCGGACTTAAAGGAAATGCGAACAAACAGAGACTTCCAATTATTGCTCCAATAAGGAAAAATGGTTTTCTCCTACCCCAACGTGGGGACCATGTTTTGTCTGAAATGGCTCCTATAAGAGGCTGAATAACTAAACCCGTAACCGGCCCTGCTATATTTAAAATAGGCAGCATATCTTCTGGTGCACCCAAAAAAAGAAAAATAGGATTGATTGCACTCTGTTGTAACCCGAAACTGAACTGTATGCCAAGAAAGCCGACGTTCATATTGAATATTTGCCAAAAACTAAGCTCTGGTTTCCTAATTTTTATCATAAGCTTGCCGTAGTAAAATTAGTTTTAAACACTGTTGCCAAGGCGTTTGCATATCTTCAAATAACAGGCAATAACGTTTCTTCTACTTAATATGTGATCAATATAGCATTTTATAAGGGGTCTTAATAAAATCTTAAATAAAAAATCTGCTATTTTACAACGAAAACGATGTAGTTTTGGGGTGTTTTATTTTAGGAATTCAATGTTTCGCTGGAAACCAGAAAACTTCGTTCGTTTTACTGCTGATTTTTGAAATACCTTTTTAAAAACATCTTCCGTGATTTCTTCCCAATCCTTTTTGGTCATAGACAACAGTTCCGGATGTGGAGTAAACAGGGGTTCATTGTGAGCTTTTGAAAACCTGTTCCAGGGGCATACATCCTGGCATACATCGCATCCAAATATCCAATCGTCAAACTTGTCCTTTACAGAGAGGGGGATTTCGTTCTTTAGTTCAATGGTAAAATAGGATATACATTTACTTCCATCTACCACATAAGGTTTCACAATGGCCTCTGTTGGGCAGGCATCTATACAGGCCGTACAGCTTCCACAATGATCCGTAACCGGGGAATCGTATTCCAGTTCCAGGTCCACAATCAGCTCTGCGATAAAGTAGAAGGATCCTATTTGTTGGGTAAGCAGGTTGGAATGTTTCCCCATCCAGCCCAGGCCGCTTTTCGCTGCCCAGGCCTTATCCATTACAGGGGCAGAATCCACAAATGCGCGGCCGTTCACCTCTCCTATTTCGATGGAAATAAATTCTTGTAATTGTCTAAGCTTGGATTTGATAACATGGTGGTAATCCTGCCCATAAGCGTATTTAGATATTTTATAGGTTTCATTTTTTTGTGTTTCCTGAGGATAATAATTTAGCAAAAGCGAAATCACCGACCTGGCCCCATCTACTAACAAACGCGGATCTAAGCGTTTATCGAAATGGTTCTCCATATACTGCATTTCCCCATGCATGTTTTTATTTAGCCATTGCTCCAGTCTGGGAGCTTCTTCTTCAAGGAATTCGGCCCTGGAAAACCCACATGACAAAAAACCGAGGCGCTTGGCTTCGGTTTTTATGAGTTGTGTATGTTGACTTTTTTTGTTTAACAATGTGTCTTAACCTTTTATAGAATGTGCCTTTTTTATACCACTGAGCTAAGATACGATTTATCGTAATTCAAAAAAGACAGGCACCTCCCTGGGTTTTAAGGAGATCATTGGGTTTACCTCTACAGTTTTAAGATTAGTGCTAATTCGATATTTCTTAATGATTTGAGCTATGGCAATTATCATTTCATACATGGCAAAATTGTTCCCCACGCACATTCTGGGTCCTGCACCAAAAGGGTAATAATAACTGGAATAGTCCCGTTTTAATGCATTATCGAATCGGTCCGGATTAAATTCTTCGGGAGAATCCCAAAAAGCAGATGACCTGTGTAATTCATATATAGACATTAAAACCAAGGAGCCTTTTGGAAAGTTTTGCCCCTGAACAACATCATCCGCAATAGCTTTTCTATCAATGACATATGCCGGCGGGTAGAGTCTTAAGGCCTCTTCTATGCACTGTTTTGTATAAGTCAGTTGAGACAGACTCTGCATCAGGTCATAAGCTTCCATATCTATATTTTCAACTTCCTGTAAAACCTTATGCTGGATGGTCGGGTGTTTAGCCAACAGAAATAGTGTAAAACTAAGCGCATTGGCTGTGGTCTCATGGCCTGCCGTAAACAGTATAAGGACTTCATCTATTAACTGGTGCCTGGGCATATGTGTCCCGTCTTCATAAGTTGCATTTAAAAGCATATCCAGTAAATCATCCTTCTCTTCCCCGGAAGCCAAACGCTCTTCAATAATATTGTTTAAAATATTCCTTCCCTGTTTAGCCAGGTCCAGGTGCTTATTAATTTTGCCACTTACCATAAACCACCATTTGAGATAAGGTTGCCTCATTTCTCTGATTAACATCCTCTGGTTGCGTTCCGTAAAATCCTGAAGCTGCTCCATGCTATGTTGAATATCAAAACGGCTAAAAAGGGCTTTGGCTACTACCTGGAATGCTAAATCACCCATTAACGGAAATACATCCTGGTTCATTCCGGGTTCTATTCTTTTTAGTTCCGAATCAATGGCTTGTTTCATGATGCCCAATAAACCCTGGAGCTTCTTTTTATGAAATGCGGGTTGTACCATACGGCGGTGTATGCGCCAATGCTCTCCATTTGAAGTCAGGATACCATGTCCGATATATTTTGCAAGATCTACGGTTTGAAGTTCCGATTTCTGATACTTTTTATGTTGTTTTTGAAGTATATGCTTAATTATAGCAGCGTCTCTTGTGAAAATTATAGTCTTTCGAAAGCCAACACCTACCTTAAAAATATCACCATATTTTTCAAAATTAGCCTTGTGGAAAGGCAACGGGTTTTTAAGAATTGTCTTTCTGTTTTTAAAAACCTGGAATTGAGATATGGTAGGAAGTTCTTTCATAGATAGGCTATCTGACAGGCTGACTTATTGGAATCTTTAATTATTTAAGGCTTCGGATGCGTTTAGCCTGACATACTACAAATATGCTAAAACAATCCCGGCTGTATCCCGCCTTTGATCCTGCCAAGGTGTTTGTAGGCCAGTTCAGTAACCTCCCTGCCCCTGGGTGTTCGCATAATAAATCCCTGCTGAATTAAAAAAGGCTCATATACTTCTTCAATTGTTTCTGCACTTTCCGAAACAGCCGTGGCGAGTGTTGTAATTCCAACCGGGCCTCCCTTAAATTTATCGATTATGGTGGTTAGTATTTTATTGTCCATTTCATCCAGACCATAAGAGTCTACATTCAGGGCTTTCAATCCATATCTCGAAATATTGATGTCGATGTTACCATCTCCCTTTATCTGAGCAAAATCCCTTACCCTTCTGAGCAGGGCATTACTTATTCTTGGTGTTCCCCTGCTCCTACCGGCAATTTCAATAGCCGCATCATTTGTAATGGGAACTTTGAGAATATCTGCACTTCGAAGTACAATAGTAGAGAGTAATTCTGTTCTGTAATATTCAAGTCTGCTCGTTATTCCAAATCTGGCGCGCATAGGCGCCGTTAACAAGCCTGAGCGTGTGGTAGCGCCAATTAATGTAAAAGGGTTCAAATTTATTTGTACCGACCTGGCGTTGGGGCCGGTTTCAATCATAATATCAATTTTGTAATCTTCCATAGCGGAGTACAAATACTCCTCAACTATTGGGCTTAGTCTGTGAATTTCATCAATAAACAGCACATCGCGTTCATCCAAATTGGTTAGTAGTCCTGCAAGATCCCCCGGTTTGTCTAAAACAGGTCCCGAAGTGATTTTTATTCCAACGCCCAATTCATTTGCCAGAATATGTGCCAGTGTAGTTTTTCCCAATCCCGGCGGGCCATGAAACAGCGTATGGTCCAGGGCCTCATTACGCTGGTTCGCTGCCTGTACAAAAACTTTAAGATTCTCCAATACCTGCTCCTGACCAGTAAAATCATCAAAAGTAATGGGCCTTAATACACGTTCTATATCTAACTCCTCTTGTGAAAAAGTGGAGCCGGTAGGATCAAGATTATCGTTCATAATTTCAAAGATAGTAAAAAACCAAAGGGGTAATTATCACTTTGAGATTAGTGTTTCTCGAAATTGGGGAAATTCACTCTTTCCAAATGACATTTGTCATCTTTTTTGGTTAGATTTATTCCCTTCTTTGCATAATAGTTAAATAGTATCACTTACTTATTAGTGATTAAAAAATTACAATCTTTAAAAACAAATAATTAATGAAATCATCTTTTAATCTTCAAAAATACGGAATAGAAACGGCAGATGTATATAGGAATAGCAGTGTTCCTGTACTTTATGAATTGGGCTTGCGATTGGAAAAGGGGACAGCTATTTCCAATGTAGGTGCACTAATGACTTACTCTGGTGAAAAAACGGGCCGTAGCCCAAAGGATAAAAGAATTGTAAGGCACCCTGATTCGGAAAAAAATATCGACTGGGGTGCTATCAATATTGGTTTGGATGAGCATACTTTCATGGTAAACCATGAGCGCGCATTGGATTATCTAAATATTTGTGATCGCTTATTTGTAGTTGATGCATATGCCGGCTGGGATCCAAAATATAGGATTAAAGTTAGAATTATATGTACAAGGGCCTATCATGCGCTGTTTATGCAGAATATGCTGATCATGCCTACAGCAGAGGAATTAGAAAATTTTGGAGAACCTGATTATGTTGTGCTTAATGCCGGTGGATTCCCGGCCAACAGGTATACTTCTGAAATGACTTCGAAAACAAGTGTGGACCTGAATTTGGAACGAAAAGAAATAGTAATTCTGGGAACGCAGTATGCCGGGGAAATGAAAAAAGGTATTTTCTCTGTTATGAATTATTTGATGCCCCTTGAAAACGTACTCCCAATGCACTGTTCCGCCAATGTGGGCGAAAAAGATGATGTCACTATTTTATTTGGTTTATCCGGAACAGGAAAAACCACACTAAGTGCTGATCCTAAGCGTAAATTAATTGGGGACGATGAACACTGTTGGACAGATCAGGGTACTTTTAATATTGAAGGAGGCTGTTATGCAAAAGCCATAAATCTTTCAGCCGAAAAAGAACCGGATATTTTTAACGCTATTAAATTTGGTACGGTTCTGGAAAATGTGGTATATGATAAATTTACCCGGGAAGTAGATTATACAGATACCAGTATTACCCAAAATACCAGGGCTTCTTATCCAATTCATTATATAGACAATGTCCAAATACCTTGTATTGCAGGTCATCCTGAAAATATTATCTTCCTTACCTGTGATGCCTTCGGGGTATTGCCTCCGGTGAGTAAACTAACACCAGAACAGGCCAGTTACCACTTTATTTCAGGTTATACCGCCAAGGTAGCAGGCACTGAAATGGGTGTGACTGAACCACAGGCAACATTCAGTGCTTGTTTCGGAGCAGCATTTATGATGTGGCATCCCAATAAATATGCTGAATTACTTGCAGAGAAAATTAAGGAGCATAAGGCTACAGCGTGGTTGGTAAATACGGGATGGACTGGAGGAGCTCATGGTGTAGGTTCAAGAATGAGCCTCAAGTATACCCGTGCAATGATTGACGCTATTCACCATAAGGATTTTGATAATGTAGAATTTACAAAGGATGAGGAATTTGGTTTTCAAATTCCACTTAGCTGCCCGCAAGTGCCTTCAGAAATTCTCATTCCAAAGAATACCTGGGAAGACAAGGAGGAATATCAACAAATAAAAAAGAAACTTGTAGGCCTCTTTAAGGAAAACTTTAAAAAGTTTGAAGCCAATGTAAACTCAAGGATTGTGGAAGCAGGACCTAAAACTGACTATTCCTTGCAGTCTTAACAAAATTCAAGTTATTAAAACTTAAAACCCCCCATCGATTCTATATTGGTGGGGGGTTTTTATTCTTTGAGCTTCCTGCTAAACTTATTCCTCTCTCTTGTACAACTCGGAACTATTCAGAAATTCATGAATGATTATCTGCGGATTTCCCCATAAATAAGTCTTTGCTGAGCCACTGGACGATAATTCAATACTTTTATATGCGTGCAGCCTTGCTTTAGTAGTTTCTTCGAGTTCTGCGCTAATTACTCCGGTTTCCATTTTTTCCGCCCTGAAGTCACTGTTTCCAAATAACCTAATATTCAATGAATCTGCGGTACCCTCAGCAATAGCGGAGGCATTGTTATACATTTCAAGGTTGCTTTTCCCAATTATACCATAGATATTCAGATCTATTTTATCCTTTAATACTAATTTCAATGAATCAGCCTGCAGGTTAAGGTTCCCGGAACTGTTTCCCTCCATATTTATACGAATAACGGAAGCCTTGGCATTTAATTCAAGCTTAGAAGTTCCAAAAGTGGTGATATTAAGTTCATCGGTATTTATCATATCCTTAGCAACTACTTTACCCTGTTGTATGACAATACGCTTAAGTTCATCGTAATTTACTGTTATTTCCAGCTTCTTTTTGGCCGTGATATTGTAATATGATCTAATAACAAGCGTGCTGTCAACCACATTAAATCTTAGAATATCTATTAAATTATCATCTGCAGAAATTGCATATCCCGGAATAGTATTCTCTTCGAGAAATATTTCGAGATCATCCTGGATTTCTATGGAATTAAAGAACGGCAGATCCTCACTAACATCCACGATGGATCTATTTCCTTTTATTTTAGGTTTTCGCTGTGCACTTACCGCAAATGTTGCAAATGCTAAAACTAGTAGAATGATATTTTTCACAATAACGAATTTAATAATTATTCCTGCTAAAATTAAGGCCAACTAATTTTTTTATAAAAAGCTATGTGTATAACTTTCCAAGGATAACATAAAAAAGCCCGTCAAAGACGGGCCTGTATATATAAGATTTTTATTTCCCCTTTAATGATTCAGTTCCTCTTCATCCTTTTGCATTGGAATGTTCTGAGGCACAAAATCCTGACCTGGAATTACATATTCCCCATTTTCCTGAGTTTTACTGTAATCATAGGCCCATCTGTGCACATGTGGAATCTCCCCTTCCCAGTTTCCGTGGAAGTGTTCAATGGGCGCAGTCCACTCAAGGGTATTAGATTTCCATGGATTTTGCTCTGTAGGTTTCCCATAGAAAATACTACTTATGAAATTATATAAGAATACCAATTGAGCAAGTCCTGCAATTAATGCAAATACGGTCATCAACACCTGTAAATTAGTTAATTCGTCGAACATCGGGAAAGCTGTATTCTGATAATAACGCCTTGGGACTCCTGCCATTCCTACAAAATGCATGGGAAAGAATACACCATAAGCACAGATTGCAGTGATCCAGAAGTGAACATAACCCAAATTCTTATTCATCATTCTCTTGAACATTTTTGGGAACCAGTGATATACTCCTGCAAATAATCCATATAAGGCCGAAATTCCCATTACCAGGTGAAAGTGAGCTACTACAAAATAAGTGTCATGAACATTGATATCCAGTGTACTATCTCCAAGGATAATACCGGTCAATCCTCCTGTAATGAAAGTTGACACCAATCCTATAGAGAAGAGCATAGCAGGATTTAGCTGCAAATTACCTTTCCATAAGGTAGTTATATAATTAAAGGCCTTAACCGCAGATGGGATAGCTATTAATAGTGTTGTAAAGGTAAATACCGAACCAAGGAAAGGGTTCATTCCCGAAATAAACATATGGTGTCCCCATACAATAGTAGACAAAAATGCAATTGCCAAAATTGACGCGACCATTGCCCTATAACCAAATATTGGTTTACGCGCATTAGTAGACATCACTTCAGAAGTAATACCAAGCGCAGGCAATAAAACTATGTATACTTCAGGATGGCCTAAAAACCAAAACAAATGCTCAAATAATACGGGAGAGCCTCCCTGATAATGCAACACTTCACCCTGAATAAAAATATCAGACAAAAAGAAAGATGTTCCAAAACTTCTGTCCATTATCAAAAGTAAAGCAGCGGATAACAATACGGGAAATGACACTACACCTATTATTGCAGTCACAAAAAAGGCCCAAATAGTTAAAGGCAGTCTAGTCATTGACATTCCTTTGGTCCTTAAATTTATAACTGTAACAATGTAATTTAACGAGCCTAACAATGACGAGGCTATAAAGATGGCCATGGAAACCAACCAAAGAGTCATTCCCATACCTGATCCCGGCTGCGCCATCGGCAGTGCGCTAAGCGGCGGGTAGATAGTCCATCCTGCAGCTGCAGGACCCGCTTCTACAAATAGTGAGATGACCATAATAACACTGGACAAAAAGAACATCCAATAAGATAACATGTTGAGGAAACCTGACGCCATGTCCCTTGCACCAATCTGCAATGGAATTAGAAGGTTACTAAAAGTTCCACTCAAACCGGCTGTCAGAACAAAGAAAACCATTATAGTACCATGTATGGTAACCAATGCCAGATACATATCTGCATCCATTACACCTCCTGGTGCCCAATCGCCTAATATTGCCTCAAAAATAGGAAATGATTGGCCTGGCCATGCTAACTGCATTCTAAACAGCAGAGACATGGCAATGCCAATAAAGCCCATGATCAAACCAGTGATAAGATACTGTTTTGAAATCATCTTATGGTCCTGGCTAAATATATACTTTGTTACAAATGTCTCTTTGTGATGATGTACATGATCATCTGCGTGATCATCAACGTGGGCATGTGCAGTAACAGACATAATCGAATATTTTTATTAATTAATTTCCTTTGGTATAGCTCAATTTATTGTATAGATGCCATAGTCTGACTAAAGGTTTGCTGACCTTCTATCCAGGCATCGTATTCTTCCTGGCTTTCAACTATAATCTTCATCTGCATATTGTAGTGGGACTTACCACAAATTTTATTGCAAAGAAGTATATAATCAAATTCCCATGGATCGGAATTATCCTCTCCATTGGTTGCGCGTTTTGCTCTGATTTTATTAGTTCTATTTACTTTATCGATCACATCAGGATTCATTCGCATCTCGGCGGTTGTGATAGTTGGTGTAAATGAAAACTCAGTGATCATACCCGGCACACAGTTCATTTGAGCTCTGAAATGAGGCATATAGGCAGAATGCAATACATCCTGAGAACGCATTTTAAAATTTACTTTTCTTCCAACGGGAAGGTGTAATTCTTTTACAATAATATCATCAGAAGCATTAGGGTCAGATACATCCAAGCCCAAAACATTTGCCTTATCAATATCTATCATTCTAACATTTGCGCTTCCTAAAACATTATCAGATCCACCGTATCTCGCCGTCCAATTAAATTGTTGCGCATAAAGCTCCACAATCAATGGGTCATCTTCATCATTAATATCCATGATGTTAGTCCAGGTATATAAACCCCATAAGATCAATCCGGCCAAAACAATCACCGGTATTATTGTCCAAATGAATTCCAGTCTGTCATTATCTGCAAAGAATAAGGCCTTTTTACCTTTTTCGCCGCGATATTTATATCCAAAATAATGCAGCAAAGCCTGTGTAATGGTTTGCACAAAAAAGATGATGATAAATGAAACGAGCATCAGGTAATCATAATCACCACCATGGGCCGAAGCTGCTTCAGGCAATAAGAATTTACCGTATTTATAAAAACTGAAAATGGTGATTCCATAAATAAAAATCAAAAAAGCAAACATCAAGTAACCATTGTACTTGTTATCCTTGTCAGTTGCCACTTGTGAATCTATTGTCTTTAGTCTGGACAATTCAAAAATTTTGGTCATTTGCCAAATTGCAATTGCCACTAGTACTAAAACAATTAAGATCAATAATGTAGTCATCGTATGTATTGATATTATACTTTAAAATTACTAATAATGAAAATGTCTGCTTTCTTCTATAAAAGGATTGCGACTCGGTTGCAGAGGAGCATGGGTTAATGCCCTGAACACCCAGAAAATAAAGGCACCTGCAAAAAAGAGGATAGCACCTATTTCCGGGATTCCGATATACCACTGGTCGCCCACAGTTGCAGGCATTATCATATTAAATATATCCAAATAATGGCCGGCAAGCAAAACAATACCTGTCATTATTACAAACCAATTCACCCTTTTGTAATCACTGTTCATTAACAGGAGCAATGGAAACACAAAATTCATAACCACCATACCAAAAAACGGCAGATTATAATCTTCGATCCTGGTCACGAAATATGTTACTTCTTCCGGAATATTTGCATACCAGATCAGCATAAACTGTCCAAACCAAAGGTAAGTCCAGAATATACTAAAGCCAAACATGAACTTGGCTAGGTCATGAATATGGCTGTCATTTACATCAGGTAAATATCCTTTTGATTTAAGGTAGATAGTTACCATAGCAATTACGGTAATGCCGGATACAATCATACTTGCAAAAACATACCAACCAAACAGCGTACTAAACCAATGCGGGTCCACGCTCATAATCCAATCCCAGGACATTATGGATTCCGATATAAGATAAAAAACAAGAAAAGCCGCTGACAATCTGAAGTTCTTTTTAAAATTGGAATTATCATCTGATTTATCCTGAGCAATCGAAAGCTTACGGGAAATTTCACGATATCCTATCCATCCTCCAAGGAAAATGGCTGCTCGTATCAGAAAGAAAGTCGGATTGAGATAGCCGGACTTGTTTTGCAACAATTTATCATGAGCTACCACATCAGCATCCATCCAAGTAAACATATGATTAAAATGCAATACAGAAAGAACAAGAATAACAAAAACTATTATCCCTCCGGGAACAAGGTATGCAGTAATCCCTTCCATTACCCTAAATAACATTGGGGACCATCCTGCCTGCGCAGCCCTTTGAATTCCATAAAATGCCAGGACCCCCAAAGCAATCATAAAGAAAAAGAAAGCTGCTACATATAACGCAGACCAGGGCCTGTTTTGTAATTGATGCAGCAGGTGCTCATCATGAGCTGCATTGTGATCGGCAGCTTCTCCATGATCGGAAGTCGCAGCATGAGATGCTTCTTCCCCATGTGATTCCCCGTGCCCGTCATCATGTGCTGCTACCATAGCTTTGGCTTCCTCTACTGTTCCGGGTGCAGATACAAAGCCAATGCCAATCCCCAATACACCAACGGCCATGAGAATAAAGGAAGCTATTTTTAGTCTGTTTGAAAACGTGTACATATTAAAGGTCTATGTATTATTTTGTTAAGTCTTGTTTCAATTTCATTACGTACTCAGATACCTGCCAACGCTCTTCATAATCAAGTTGTCCTGCATAAGATCCCATGGAATTTAACCCGTAATAAATGGTGTAGTAGGTACCCCCTACTGTAATGTTCCTTGCGGCATCGGCATAACTGGGCACGCCCAGTATTTTTTCCCTTTTTACAAGGTTACCCTGACCATTACCCTGGTTCCCATGGCATATGGCACAATATATATCATAAAGCTCCTTCCCCTTTGCAAGATTGGCCTCCATCTGCAAAGTATCCAACGGGCTGCTTTGCAATTTTGCCATTTCCTTGCCTTCCAGATCATTGGCAAATTCATAAGGCATCCATCCTCTGTGAATCGTATTTTCCGGAGGTGTCATGGCTTCAGAGCCATTTGGAAGAAAATCTACCTGCTGATAGGTTTCATAACCAACCGGCTCATACATATTGGGCATATACTGATAGTTGGGACTATTGCTATCCGCACATGCAGAAACAATACCAATAACTACCAGAATCATTACTATTTTTATAAAACGCTTCATTATTTAATGACTGTTTTTAATAATGTTCAACTCTACTGCTCCCGTGTCCAGCAACAAATCCTTTAATTCAGCCTCATTATTATGTACTTCTATTTCCATAATAAAATGGGAGTCTGTTGTGCGCACATCCGGGTTCTCCGCTTTTTTAAATGGCCATAGCCTACTGCGCAGATAAAATGTGATTACCATTAAATGGGCTGCAAAAAAGACTGTTAATTCAAACATAATTGGCACAAATGCCGGCATATTTTCTATATAACTGAAACTGGGCTTGCCTCCAATATCCATTGGCCAATCATCAATCATTATGTATTTCATCATAACAACAGAAACTATTAAACCCAAACAACCATACATAAAAGATGTGATTGCTATTCTTGTAGGGGCTAATCCCATTGCCTTGTCCAGGCCATGAACCGGAAACGGACAATAGACTTCCTCAATATGATGTTTTTCAGCTTTTACCTTTTTAACGGCGTGCATCAATACATCATCATCATCATAGTATGCGTGGATAACTGTAGCGGCCATAATTATTTATCGTTATTTAAAAACATTCTTGCCTGACCCGCCCAATCATCTCTCTGCGCTCTCCCGGGGAAAGCATCAGTAAGGGAATCAAGCAAATCATATTCCTTCTGAGTCATTTTACTAAGCTGAAGAAAACTAAAAATGCCTAATTTATTAAGGGTTTTTTCCATAAGAGGACCAATCCCTTTTACTTTTTTAAGATTGTCAGGTTTCTGAGTTTTTGAATCAAAACCACCCAGTGTACTAAGTATGTCTTCTTCTTTAACTGTTCCTGAAGAAACAGAAGTCACCGGATTATTATCAAGAATTGTTTCTCTTACAATTCCATTCTTACTAATTGTATATAATGGTTTCCCGGCATCCCTAAGAGCTTTATAACGCGCCCCGGATGATTTTAATATTGATTTTACCTCAGCCTGTGCAATCACAGGGAAAGTTCTTGAATATAATAAAAAGAGTACAAAGAAGAAACCGATAGTGCCAATGAAAATACCAATGTCCACAAAAGTTGGAGAAAACATAGTCCAGGATGACGGCAGGTAATCACGATGCAAAGACGTGACAATGATCACAAATCTTTCAAACCACATACCTATGTTAACAACAATTGAAATAATAAATGAAATGACAATACTTGTTCTGATTTTCTTAAACCACATTATCTGAGGCGAAACGACATTACAGCTCATCATTAAAAGATAAGCCCACCAATATGGTCCGGTTGCCCTGTTTAGAAAAGCATATTGTTCATATTCCACTCCTGAGTACCAGGCAATAAAAAGCTCGGTAATGTAAGCACAGCCTACTATTGAACCTGTAATCATGATGACAATATTCATCAATTCTATATGTTGAACCGTAATATAATCCTCCAGATGGCTAACCTTCCTCATAATTATCAAGAGCGTTTGCACCATGGCAAATCCTGAAAAAATAGCACCTGCAACAAAATAAGGCGGGAAAATAGTCGTATGCCATCCCGGAATTACTGAAGTCGCAAAATCAAATGATACTATAGTATGAACGGAAAGTACAAGTGGAGTAGCCAGACCGGCAAGTACCAGGGAAACCTCTTCAAAACGTTGCCAATCTTTCGCACGACCAGTCCATCCAAAACTTACCAGACCGTAAATTTTCTTCTGGAAAGGTTTTACTGCCCTGTCGCGAATCATACCAAAATCAGGCAGTAATCCCGTCCACCAGAATACCAGCGAAACCGACAAGTAAGTAGATATTGCGAATACATCCCATAACAGCGGGGAATTGAAATTAACCCATAATGAACCAAATTGGTTGGGAATTGGCACTACCCAATATGCCAGCCAGGGCCTACCCATATGTATGATTGGAAACAGGCCTGCCTGGATTACAGAAAATATGGTCATTGCCTCTGCAGACCGGTTAATTGCCATTCTCCATTTTTGCCTGAATAGTAATAGTACCGCAGAAATCAGTGTTCCGGCGTGCCCAATACCTACCCACCATACGAAGTTTGTAATATCCCAGGCCCAGTTTACTGTTTTATTCAGTCCCCAGGTTCCTATCCCTGTAGATATGGTATAAATTATGGCACCAACACCCCAAAGGAGTGCTGCCAATGCAATGGAAAAAACAATCCACCACTCTTTATTAGCCCGTCCTTCAACCGGAGCTGCAATATCTACCGATACATCATGGTAGCCTTTGTCCCCAAGAACTAAGGGTTTACGTATTGGTGCTTCGTAATGCGACGCCATATAGTTTTATTATAGTTGTATTCTTCCTTAATTAATTATGCTTCATTTGTGTTTCTCACTTTAACCTGATAAAACACATTAGGTTTTGTTCCCACACTTTCCAATAAGTGGTACATCCTGTCGTTTTTCTTTAATTACGTAACCTGGCTTTAC
>Ga0316188_10000016_pt1 | contig 46367 bp, 40 predicted proteins | sample Phiworburrow1_MG_FD_204933 | JGI IMG/M metagenome (GOLD analysis project Ga0316188, IMG submission 204933) | Coastal sediment microbial communities from Maine, United States - Phippsburg worm burrow 1 | ecosystem: Environmental > Aquatic > Marine > Coastal > Sediment | place: USA: Maine... | reverse complement strand
TTCAACAACCGGGGTTGGAGGATTAACCCTGGGTGGCGGGGTAGGGCATCTTACCAAAAAATATGGCCTGACCATTGATAATCTTTTAGAGGCAGATATGGTTCTGGCAGATGGTTCTTTTGTGACCGTTAACAAGAATCAGAATAAAGATCTTTTCTGGGCGGTAAGAGGTGGAGGTGGGAATTTTGGGATTGTCACTTCCTTTAAATTCCAGGCACATCCCGTAAGTAAAGTAATTGGCGGTCCTACTTTATGGCCCATTGAAAAAACGGAAGAAATTATGTCATGGTATAATGATTTTATCATGAAGGCACCAGACGATTTGAATGGTTTTATTGCAACCATGATTATCCCGGGACCACCATTCCCGGAAGTATTACACAATAAAATGTTTTGTGGTATTGTATGGTGTTATACCGGCGAGCCTTCAAAATTTGATAAATTGTTTCAGGAGGTTAGGGATAAAAAACCTGTATTTGAGCACGTAGGGGAGATGCCTTATCCTTCTATTCAAACACTTTTTGACGGATTATTGCCCCCTGGCTTACAATGGTACTGGAGAGCAGATTTCTTTAATGAATTAGGCAAGGAGGTAAGGGCAGCTCATTTAAAATACGGGTCCAGTATCCCTACACCTTTATCACAAATGCATTTGTATCCACTAAGCGGGGCAGCTGCAAGAATAGGGAATGAGGATACCCCATGGGCTTACAGGGACGCAAAATATGCCGGGGTTATAGTAGGTGTGGATCCGGATCCCAAAAACGCCGATAAAATAACAAAATGGTGTAAGGATTATTGGGAAGCCTTGCATCCGTATTCTTCTGGAGGGGCTTATTCCAACTTTATGATGGACGAAGGTCAGGAAAGGGTTCAGGCCAGTTATAGACATAATTACAAGCGTTTGGCTTCAATTAAAAAAGCCTATGACCCTGACAATTTCTTCAGGGTAAATCAGAATATTCAACCCAAGGCCTAAAATATTTTAAAAATGTCTGGTTTCCATAACTTTAGAGCCAGAGAATAAATTGAATGATTAATTAGGGAAAGTGAAGTGCAGGCTATTTCACTTTCCCTTTTTTGATTTAAAACAAAAATCTTGGTTAACAATCAATAAGAAAAGGCAACCTAGGTATTTCAAAAAAATGACTACACGATTTTTAACCGGATACCTCCCGTAAATACCTATAAAATTTATTGCTGCCGACTTCTATTTAATCAGCTTATCCTTTCTTGCTCAATCAAAACAAAGATATTCCACTAATATTAGGTGGGGTATGTCCCGTTTTATTATTAAATCAGCTCTGGCAATCTTTTTTGCTTTTTAATAATTGAATTGCTTTTGTTTATTTTTGAGTTGGTGTAGCCGCGATTTTGTCTTTTTGAAATGGGTTTATTCAATTTATTTTATCAATTTTGAAGAGCACTCCAATAAAGTAAATCAATAATTTAATTCCATCACCTATGGTAACCACAAGGCTTGAGAAAATAATAAATTCACTTTTTGAGACTTTGGAAGAAGAAATAACTACCTACCAAAACAGACCGGAAGACTGGAATATCTCAGATGGTAATGTAGCCATCTGTATTCTTACTGAAGATGGCCGGGTATATGGGAAATTGTTTGGGTCCGACAAGTTAAAGCGAAGACATTTTTTTAGCATAGCTTATAAAAAGGCAAGTCAGGTTTGGATAACCGGACACAAAACCGGGGACTATGAAAAAATAGTTTTTGGAGGAGAAATGGACCCTGAAGACTCTCCGATAGAACTTCCGGAGCTTATTGGTTGGGTAGGAGGTCAACCCATAAATATTCAAGAAACGCAATTATCTATTGGGTTTAGTGGCTTTAGGGGTTTTAATGATATCGATATTGTTCAAAAAGCGATTCAAAAAGTAATGCACACTCTCTAACAGGCTTATGATACCAGAAGTTAATGTTTGTACTGCTCATATTGCATGGATACTCGTTTTATTCATAGCTTCTTCCTGTAAGGATGAACATAAAGTAAATTTAACTTCAACCTATGAGGATGAAAAATACAATCTGAATATTCAGACCATCCCGGGGGACCTACAATGTGAATATTATGATCTGGGAGGGGAAGGAATTGCATTCCATGATACAGACTCAATCAACAATGGAAGCGGAAAGCTCAATAAAGGCAAGGATTATCTGAGTAGCTTCAGAAAAAAAGAAGCTGTAGATATTTCCTATACCAAATTTCATGACAGCATCGATAATTCCAAATACAATCTTGTACGCCCTAAGGAAGGGCAATTGTACGTTGGATGGACTGAACCGGGAGAATGGACCAGATATACAGTTGCGGTTACCACTGCAGGAACCTACCAGATTGGGCTAATGTACACTGCAAATCAAAACGGGAAGATCGCCATAACAGCACCTAATGGAGCCGATTCAGGGCCGATGGCAATTAAATCCACCTTTGACCCGGCCGATCCTATAAACTGGCGTCAATGGCACCATTGGAACTATGACGCACATATTGGAGAGATAGTCTTAAATAGTGGTGTACAGTTCCTCACCTTACATACACTGGATAAAGGACAGATGAATTATGACTATCTATCATTTACACTAAAAAAATAGTATTGTTTGATTATTAAATATTCTGATATATGGACTTAACTGCAATTAAAAGAAGGGAATTTCTAAAATCTATGGGGATAATCTCTGCCGGTACCTACGCTACTGGTATGGGTGCTTTCAGCTTTGGTTCCTGTGAATCTGCTCCAACATTCAGCAAACGGGAAGCGGTTTTAAATATGATGACAGCAACCGGCAAGCAAGATTATATTCCAAGTGGTTTTTTTGTTCATTTTGGGAAAGGTTATCAATGGGGTGATGCCGCAGTAGCCAGGCATCTGGAATATTTTAAAGCAATTGACATGGATTTTATCAAAATCCAGTACGAAGCGCTATTTCCTGCTATTGATATCATCAAAAAGCCGGAAGACTGGGCAATGATGCCTTTTTATAAAAAGGACTATTACAAAGAGCAACTCTATGTAGTCAAGGAACTGGTAAACCAAGGTAAAAAATTAGCTCCCGTCATCGCTACTTTTTACTCCCCTTTCATGTGCGCAGGCCACAGTGTTACCAGCCAGTTGGTCACCGAACATTTAAAACAGGATCCCGAAAGTGTAAAAAAAGGCCTTGAAATCATTACCGATAGTGTTTTAATATTTTTGAAGGAATGTAAAAAACTTGGTGTCGACGGGTTTTTGGCGCCTACACAGGGCAATGAAGCCTTTAGGTTTCAGGATCCGAATATATTTCTGGACTATATTAAGCCTACAGATATGGTAGTACAGAATGAAATAAATGAAGGTTGCATCTGTAACGTATTGCACATCTGCGATTACGAAGGCCCTTATGACGACTTAAGCCCTTTTCTCGATTACCCTGGCCATATTGTGAATTTAAGCGATATCGTTGCAGGTAAAAAGGTTCCCTTAAAACAACTATATGAAATGTTTGGCAAAAGGCCAATCATGGGAGGCCTGGAGAAAAGAGGGCCCATACTTACCGGTACGGATCAGGAGATTCAGGCGCAAGTAAAAGAAGTTCTGAATGAAGCTCCAGAACGATTTATTCTGGGGGCAGAATGTGCATTACTGGGGGAAGTAGATTGGAAAAAAGTGCGTACTGCAGTAAATACAGGTCATTTAGCTGATAACTAATAAAGTAATACCTTATGACACGTCGTGTAATTATCACATTTATAATGGTTTTACTTGTCGTTAAGGTATTCTGCCAGACAACATCTCCAATTCAAAATATTCCGGTAGATACCGGCAAAATTATACTCTCGGTTAATGCATACTCCTTTAATGATCTTTTAATGGCAAGAGAAAAGAGGGATAACCAGCAGGTTTATACATTGTTTAACCTAATTGACTGGTGTGCCTCACAGAATATAAAAGCTCTGGATCCTACGGCTTATTTTTTTCCAACATACCCCGAAGTACCTTCAGACGAATATTTGAAAAAATTTAAGGATCATGCAGCTGCAAATGGAGTTGCTATAAGTGGTACAGGTATACGAAATAATTTTGCGTCTTCGGATCCAAAAATTAGGGCTGTAGGCATTGAACTTGCCAAAAACTGGATTATCGCCGCTTCCAAAATTGGCGCCCCTGTACTTCGGGTCTTTGCCGGAGCTATCCCGGAAGGTTATGAAAACAATTGGGATATACCGGCTCAATGGTTAATTGAGAGTTATAAAGAGCTGCTGCCATATGCCAAAAAATACGGTGTAAAAATTGGTATACAGAACCATGGCGAAATGTTGCAAACAGCCGGGCAATGCATTTACATTCTTAAGGCATTGGATTCTGAATGGGCCGGACTTATAGTTGACACCGGGAATTTCAAGACAGTGGATCCATATGGGGATATTGAAAAAGTTATTCCCTATGCAGTTAATTGGCAGGTAAAAGAAAGTGTTTTTGGAATTGGCAGTGAAATTCGAACAGATATTCCTCGTCTGGTTAAAATCATTAAAGACGGAGGATATTCAGGATATTTACCCGTAGAAACCATTCCGGTGAGAGGAAAGCCTTATGATCCTTTTGCGCTGGTAACAGAAATGCTGCAGGAATTACAAGAAGAACTAATTAAATAAAAAACCAATCAATATGAAATATACAGCAAATAATAAAAGGTATGACAAAATGAAATATAATCGCTGTGGAAACAGCGGTTTGCTTCTCCCGGCAATATCTCTTGGCCTATGGCATAACTTTGGCGGTATAGACGTCTATGAAAACGGGAGGGATATGGTTCTCAGGGCATTTGACCTCGGAATAACACATTTTGACCTCGCTAACAATTACGGTCCTCCATATGGTTCTGCGGAAGAAACTTTCGGTAAAATCCTAAAGTCAGACCTGCAATCCTATAGGGATGAATTAATCATCACGTCCAAAGCGGGCTATGATATGTGGCCCGGGCCATATGGAGAATGGGGGTCCAGGAAATATCTTATTGCAAGTTGCGATCAAAGTCTGAAACGAATGGGTTTGGAATATGTAGACATTTTTTACAGCCACAGGCCTGACCCAAACACACCTGTAGAGGAAACCATGATGGCCCTGGACCAGATTGTAAAATCAGGAAAAGCCTTATATGCCGGCATATCTTCATATAATCCCGAACAATCCCAGAAGGCAATCGATATTCTAAAAGAGCTGGGTACACCATGCCTTGTACATCAGCCATCTTATAGTATGTTTAACCGATGGGTAGAAGATGGATTATTGGACGTGTTGGGAATAAATGGCGTTGGTTCAGTAGTATTCAGCCCATTATTTCAGGGGTTATTAACAAATAAATACCTTAATGGAATTCCTGAAGGTTCCAGGGCTTCCAAAGCGGATAGTTATTTACAATCATCAGACATCACACCCGAAAAGATCAATAAGGTTAAAAAACTTAATAAAGTCGCAGAAACAAGAGGGCAGACAATGGCCCAAATGGCACTTTCCTGGGTTTTAAGGGATAAGAGGGTAACATCAGTAATTATTGGTGCCAGTAAGGTATCACAAGTAGAAGATGCTGTTGGCATTCTGGGAAAATTGGAATTTACCCCTGAGGAATTAACCTTGATTGAAGAAATATTAAGGGATTAGACTGGATTTAACGCCTTTTAAATTCAAAAGTGTGCAAGAATCCGAGGGAGACCGTATTCCAGGTTCTGTTTTCTAACTGTATTCCGGTATAGGAGAGATTTATTTCAGTCAAAGGCCCCATTAAGTAACCTATGATAGGGCGGTAATAAATTCCGCCATCATTACCTTTATTTAATCCAAGGCCATACCCTCCATCAATACCCAAGGAGAACGAATTTGAAGGCCAGATTCTTATTGAGGCAGCAAGTGGGACAAATTGGACATCTGTTAGTCCGGAAACAATAACATCAGATTGAAAGGATTCCTTAAATCCGTAAATAAGTCCTGTGCTTATCCCCAGGTCCACCACTTCTCCAAGGGCCCACATATATCCCAGGTCCAAACCTATCATAAGGCTGGTTTCATCATTAAAATCATTAATCGGCAAACCAGCCTGTAAGCCAAGCTTCAATCCCTCCTGGGCATACAAGCCTATTCCTGTGAAAGTGAAAGCTAATGCCAAAATTGTATTTCTCATTCGTGGTGTTTTTTAGTATACAACGATAAAACTAACTGCTTCCATTAACAAGTTGTTCTTTTTGTTGCCAAACAGAGCTGTAGGGTTGTGAAAAGCAAATAATTTATTTTTTGGAGTACACCATCAGTTTCAATTTCTCGCAAAAGATGCCGGTTTTATTTTTAAGCCTTTAATATTTCGATAATAATATTATATAATGAACCAAACATTCCGTTCAAATTATTTAATTTCACCAGGCTTTAAAGATGATATGGGAATAATTAAAAAAAAATAACATATTTTCAATGATTATTAACAATTTACAACTAGAACAAATACTAATTAATTCGCGACTAAACCACCAGTAAATATGAGAATAGGCATATTGAAGGAAACTCAAAAAGGCGAAAAACGTGTTTCTATCTCTCCAAATATTACAAAACAATTAATTGACAAGGGCTTCGAAGTCATAGTAGAAAAAGATGCGGGCACCTTCTCTTCCTATAAGAATTCAGAGTACAGGGAAGCCGGAGCAATGGTAGAAAAAAGAGGTGTTGTTTTTAAAGATTCACAAATTCTTATTAAAATCAATCCTTTTGACGAGGAAGATTTAAAATTGGTTGATAAAGGCCAGGTTTTAATAAGTCAGTTGTATCATAGATCCAACCCGGAATTGATTCAAATGATTGCCGATAAAGGAGCCTCTGCCTTCTCTATGGATGCCATGCCCCGTATTTCCAGGGCTCAGGACATGGATGTTTTAAGTTCTCAAAGTAATTTGGCTGGTTACAAGGCAGTTATTCTTGGGGCTTATGAAATGAAAAAAATATTTCCATTGATGATGACTGCTGCAGGTACCATTAAACCGGCCCGGGTCTTGATTTATGGAGTTGGGGTTGCAGGATTACAGGCCATCGCAACAGCCAGGCGCTTAGGGGCTATGGTTAAAGCTACAGATATCAGGATAGAGACCAAAGAGCAGGTGGAATCGCTTGGGGCAAAATTTATTTTAGTGGAAGGAGCCAATGGGGGATCTGAAAACGGTTATGCCAAAGAAGCCTCGGAAGATTATGCCAGAAGACAAAAAGAGGCTGTTGATAAATCCCTGTTTAAAGCAGATTTGGTAATTACAACTGCCGGCATTCCTGGTAAAAAATCTCCTGTTTTAATTACGGAAGAACAAGTACTACAAATGAAAAACGGCGCTGTGATTATAGATTTAGCAGCGGCACAAGGAGGAAATTGTGAAGTTAGTAAACTGAATAAAACCGTATTGAAACATGGTGTAAAAGTAATTGGCACCACAATCGCACCGGAAAGTGTTTCTACCAACGCCAGTGAATTGTATGCCAAAAACATGTACAATTTTATCATGCACCTTACGGAAAACAACAATTTCAAATGGGATCTGGAAGAGCAAATTACCGATGAAACTTTGATTGTACATAACGGAATCATTCGAAAAATTAAAAGTAAATAAAGATGAATGATATAATAGTATTTATTAGTAACAACCTGGAAATCATTTACATATTAATTCTTTCCATATTTGTAGGTGTCGAAGTAATCAAAAACATTCCTGCTGTTTTACACACGCCTCTGATGTCCGGCGCAAATGCTTTGAGTGGGGTAGTGGTAGTAGGGGCCATATTGGTCATGCTCCATTCAGACCCCGAAGATTATCTTGCCTTGTCCCTGGGATTTATTGCTGTTGTATTGGGTATTTTAAATGTAGTCGGCGGTTTTGCCGTAACGGGCAGGATGCTTCAAATGTTTAAAAAGAAAAATTGATGAGCGTATCTTTAAGTATTTTATATCTCGTAGCTACCATAGCATTTATTCTTGGGTTAAAAAAACTTGGGCATCCGGCAACCGCAAAAAACGGAAATATCATTGCAGCCGCAGGAATGGGACTGGCTATTGCAGGAACCATTTTTATCCATGATATAGAAGTACCAACAATTATTTATATCCTTATTGGGTTGGCAATTCTGGTAGGATCGGCAATTGGCGGATGGATGGCCATTAAAGTAAAAATGACAAAGATGCCTGAATTGGTTTCCTTGTTTAATGGCTTTGGTGGGGCTAGCGCAGCGCTTATTGGCCTCGTGGAATTCAGTAGGAATATGGGGGATCAAACCCAGGCTACAACTGTAATCTCAGGAATTATAATAGGCGCTATCACTTTTTCGGGGAGTATTATTGCCTGGGGGAAATTAAATGGATCCATAAAAAGTGTGATTAAAATACCTTATCACAATAGCATCAACAACCTGTTTTTAATTGGAATTATAGCCTTTTCGGTTTTTATGGTGACGACAGGGGTTGATAGTCAGGCCATGATATTTGTGGTGTTGGCATCAGGTTTAATTTACGGGATATTATTTGTGCTTCCCATTGGTGGTGCCGATATGCCTGTAGTAATTTCCCTCCTCAATTCATTAACGGGAATTGCAGCGGCTATTACAGGAATTTTATATTCCAATATGGTAATGTTGGTAGGAGGTATCCTTGTAGGGTCTGCGGGAATTATCCTCACAATTGCCATGTGCAAGGGAATGAACAGAACCTTGATCGCCGTAATTTTTGGTTCTTTTGGGGCAACAGATTCAGTTGCAGGAGCAAATAAAACTTTAGGTACTATTAAGAAAACAAACCCCAGTGATGCAGCAATTATGATGAACTATGCAACCAATGTCATCATTGTGCCGGGTTATGGGCTGGCCGTGGCTCAAGCACAACATGTTGTTCACGAATTGGAAGAATTACTTACAAAGAAAGGGGTTAATGTGAAGTACGCCATTCACCCCGTAGCAGGGCGTATGCCAGGCCATATGAACGTATTACTGGCAGAAAGTAATGTGGATTATTCTTTATTGGTAGAAATGGAGGACATCAATTCTCAGTTTAAAAATACCGATGTGGTTTTAGTGGTTGGAGCCAATGATGTCGTAAATCCGGCTGCTCATAATGACCCTTCAAGCCCTATTTATGGTATGCCCATCCTGGATGTTGAAAGCGCCAAACATATCATCGTCAATAAGAGAACCATGAATGCGGGATATGCAGGAATTGAAAATGAACTTTTCTACAATGATAAAACGGTTATGCTTTTTGGAGATGCCAAAGATGCATTAACAAGCCTTGTTAACGAACTAAAGAATATGTAATGACATTTGGTTTGGGTTAGTACCGTAAAAGGGGCATACAAAAGCTGTAACCAAAAGTAAAGAATTATTTTGTGGCCCTGGTCGTTTCACGGCAGTTAAAAACATCGTGCATTACCGAAAAAGATATTACGGAATTTGACTGGTGGGCAAATATTTCCGGGCCATTTTAATAATCATTGATGCAAATACTTGAGTATGTACTTCCAAAAAGTTAATATTGCTTTCTATTGAAAAGCATATGGAGTCTAAACCGAATGTCCCACTGATTATAAGCGCTTTTTTCGCTATTTATGTGATTTGGGGTTCTACTTACCTGCTTAACAAGATTGCAGTGGCAGAATTGCCACCCTTTATGCTGGCCGGAATCCGTTTTATTGTAGCCGGACTCCTAATCTTTGGTATTGCCGCCCTTATGGGGAAAAGCCTGCGCATTACCAAAAAACAGCTCGGTAATAGCTTCCTTGCAGGTTTCCTTTTTCTGAGTTTTGGCAATGGGGTAGTGGTTTGGGCACTGAAATATGTTGATAGCAATTTTGCCGCTTTGGAAATTTCTGCCCAACCCCTGATAATTCTTTTAATGATGTGGATCTTTCAGGGTAAGAAAATAAGTTCTATGTCACTAGTTGGGATTTTGCTCGGGATCATAGGAATCTATTTGCTCATCAGCCAGAAAACAGTTGTTCAACAGGAAAATGCATTTCTGGGTATATGTATGATCTTTTCCGCTATGCTGGCCTGGGCCTATGGCAGCCTTTTTGTGAGTGGCGCCGATTTTCACCGGAATTTTTTTGTAAATACCGGCTACCAGATGTTTACAGGAGGCCTTATGCTGGGCATCATGAGCCTGGCTTTTGGCGAAACCTGGAGCCTGCCAAATACCTGGAGTGCAGCAACCAACTGGTCCATGCTCTTACTCATCATCTTTGGAAGTATCGTGGCTTTTACTTCCTTTAATTACCTGCTGAAAACCGTTTCCCCGGAAAAAGTGGCTACCAATACCTATGTAAACCCTATTGTAGCAATGTTTTTGGGAAGTTATTTCCTGAATGAGCCTATAACCCTGCAGTCCATAGCTGCTGCAGTTGTCCTGCTTACAGGTGTTTATTTTATCAACACCCGTAAAAAAACAGTGCTTCTTTCAAGGTTTAAAAAGTAGCTCTCTTCATTGGGGCGTATTACCTCATATACATGCAAGCCATGTATTCCGAATAAATTACTATTTCAATCAAAATGGAATTCCGGGAGCAATTCACAAAAAATTATTACTTTTCAATCTGATAAAGCACTAAGGACAGTAAATATGGTAAGGTTCATCCCAAAACCATATCCTTGGGCTAAATTCATAAGGAAGTATTATTACCCGGTCATTATACCATCTGAAAATGGCACGAAACAACCTGCCTCCGAAGGCGACCAACAAACATAAATTCAAAGTATATGAAATTCATCCAACTAATTACAACCATGGGGTTAATCCTTTTTGCTTTAATAGGTTTTGCCCAGGACACGGATGTCAGGCTTCTTCAAAATCCTGAAGCTCGCAACAGAACTACTCTAAATGGCCTATGGCAGATAATTGTTGATCCACTGGAAAACGGCTATTACAATCACAGATACCAGCCAAAAGACAACGGTTATTTTCAAAATACCAAAATGAAGTCTACTTCAGATCTTATCGAATATGATTTTGATACCGATATGGAGTTGATGGTACCGGGCGACTGGAATACCCAAATGGATAAACTGTATTACTACGAAGGAACGGTATGGTATAAAAGATCTTTCGATTTTGATTCCCGGGAGGGTCAATTAACCTATCTGTATTTCGGGGCAGTCAATTATGAGGCTAAGGTCTATCTCAACGGGGAATACCTGGGAAGTCATGTAGGAGGATATACGCCATTCCAATTTGAAGTAACGGGCCTGCTAAAGAAAAAAGATAATTTTCTGGTGGTCAAAGTTGACAATAAGAGAAAGAGGGAAGCGGTCCCCACCGTAAATACAGATTGGTGGAACTATGGCGGCATTACCAGATCTGTTCATTTGATACAGGTGCCTGAGCAACATATCATGGATTATGAGGTAAGGCTCTCCAAAGAAAACAGAAATACTATTGAAGGCTGGGTGGCACTCTCGTCGGCAAATTCCAATAAAGAGGTAACCATTTCTATTCCAGAATTGAAAAAATCGGTGACTGTTGAAGTTGATGAGAAGGGCATAGCAAACTATAATTTTCCGGCAAAGCCGCAGCTTTGGAACCCGGACAACCCGAAGTTATATCAAATAAGGATCAGTTCTGCCACAGACCAAATTGAAGATAAAATTGGTTTTCGCACTATTGAGACAAAGGGGAGTGACATTCTCCTGAATGGCGAAAAAGTTTTTCTTAAAGGGATCAGCATACATGAAGAGGCCCCCTTTAAAACAGGAAGGGTAACTACGGTGGAAGAATGCAGGATATTGTTGAACTGGGCAAAGGAACTGGGCTGTAATTTCATCAGACTGGCTCATTATCCGCACAGTGAGACCATGGTTCGGGAAGCGGAGAAAATGGGGCTGATGGTTTGGTCCGAAATACCGGTATACTGGACCATCCTGTATGATGACCTGAATACGTACCAAAATGCAGAAAACCAACTGACGGAAATGATTGTCAGAGATAAAAACAGGGCAGCCATCCTGCTTTGGTCCATTGCCAATGAAACGCCAGTAAGCGACAGTAGAAATGCCTTCCTGGGGAATCTGGCCAAAAAGGCGCGGGCATTGGATAATAGCCGATTGATCACTGCTGCACTGGATACCCAGTCCGGGGGTCAGGGAGAAAGAATCATTGATGACCCACTTGGTGAGGTTGTGGATGTCATTGGCGTCAACAATTACTGTGGCTGGTATAGCGGAGAGCCTTCGAGCTGTGCAGGAATACAATGGCGGACCGAGTATGACAAGCCTATGATCATGAGTGAAGTAGGAGGCGGGGCACTGCAGGGCTATCATGGAGAAGCCAATGAAAGGTGGACAGAAGAATACCAGGACGACGTTTACAGGAATAATATTGAGATGATGAGCAATATTGATTTTTTAAGCGGTACATCGCCATGGATTTTGATGGATTTTAGATCTCCGAGGCGCCATCTAAAGAAAATACAAAAAGATTTTAACAGAAAGGGATTGATTTCAGAACAGGGCGAGAAGAAAAAAGCCTTTTATACCCTTCAGGACTATTATAAAAAAATAAAGTAAACAACTTAAAAAGATGGTATTCTTTTTTAGAATGATCTTAAAAACATGGGGGAACTACACCAGGAAATAAGCTCGGAAGACATTTTATATATTCTCGAAAATCCATGGGAGAAATTGAAGTGGGAGTGGAAACTTGCAAATGAAAGTGAACGGCAGGAAACCTTGCAGTTTATTAAGGGTCGTCTTAAATTGACGCAACAGGGCGGGTATTCAAAAATATGGAAAACCCCAGACGATGAGCCTTTGGCCATTGTTGGTGGGTACAAAGTTGGGGATAAGAAATATGCAACCTTCTTTATATCCAGTAAACATATGGAAGAATATGGAATGCAGATAAGTTTTGACATGCGTAAAATAGCCAAAGAACTAGCTGTGCAATTTAAAGGGTGTAGCATTAGCCAGTACGCCGAAGCGGACGATACTGATCGAATATCATGGTATAAGTTTCTGGGGTACAAACACAAACCGGAAGGTGATATCGGAAATAAACTATATTTCGAATATGCATCACCTAACATATAGGTCTGGCAGCTATTACTTTCCACTAGAACTAAATTACCCATGTAGTAATTATCGTATCTAAGTGAAATTTGTTAACAGAAAAATAGTATCTTAGAGTTTCAATTACTAACCATAAATAACCAAAATTATGAGCGGAGGAAATGGAAATAAACCAACACCAATTAAAATCTTTGTAAGCCGCCAAGGAAATTCCCATAAACTCAGGCTAAGGGACAGTCTCAATGACGATCCAACAAATATTGGTGATGATTTAACCACTCTGGTAGAAGCAGGTAATACAATTCAATGGGTATTAGATCCTAATATAAGTTCCGATCCCCAGAAATGGTTTCCAATTGCTGAAATAAAAAGTATTATAAAAGCCGTTCCTACACCAGGGCCACCCCCACAATATCAGAACTCAATTCCTGTACTCGTAGAAGATCCTAAGATAGTGGACGGTGTTTGGACTGGTACTGTCTTAAGTACTTCACCTGGTAAGGACAAGTTTGAAAACTACAATGTTGGTTTTACAATTGCGAATGATCCAAATCCTGATGACCCGAATGGTTGGTGGTGGGATGATCCAAAAATTAAAATGAAAGCTTAAATTTAAAATATGCATAATAAAAGTAAAGCCTATTCTTTATTGATAGGCTTCTTTTGTTTTGGAGCTTTGTCGATTTATGCTCAAGATCAAAAGATCGCTGATAGTCTGCTAAAAATATATCAGGAAGAAGAGCTAGTAGATTCCTCCAAATTAGCACTACTTTGGGATTTATCGTTTAATGAGGTTAATAATCTCGAATTGTCAGTAAAATTCGCAGATGAACTTATAGCGCTAGCAAACAAAAATGATAATTATGTTTACTTGTATAGAGGATACTCGCAAAAAGGAAACACCAATAGGTTAGCTGGAAATTTGAGAGTTGCGCAAGATGCTTTCTTTAAAAGTAGTAAAGCAGCTATTAAAGCAAATTATATTGAAGGTGAAGGTACTTCTTACATTGAAATCGCCAATATTTATTCGGAAATTGGAAATTCCGAGAATGCAGAGAAATACTATGGTAAAGGCATCCAAATATTAAGAAAGACTAATGATTCTGTGCTATTGGCATCTGCTCTTTTAAATGCTGGGGATGAAGCTTTTAATACTGGCAAATTTGATTTAGCATTAACATATTTTAAAGAGTCTGGAAACCTCTATCAAGAGGCTAATTACCTCATTGGTACTGCCTACAGCAAGGGAAATATTGGGATGGTCTATGCCGAACAAGGCAGGGTCAAACAGGCCGAAGCAAATATCAATGAGGCTATTACCATCCTGGAGGAATTGGAAGATTATTATCCGATCAGCGTGTACCTCATTTCAATGTCCGATATCTATTTAGGAAAGGAGGAACACCTAACTGCTATCGATTATGCAAAAAGAAGTCTTTCGCTTGCAGAACAATACAGACTAAAGGAACAGATTGCGGATGCAAATAAAAAACTTGCAGAGCTTTATGAACTTATAGGAGACCTTGTTACCTCTTATGCCTATTACAAAGCGCATATTATATATAGGGATAGCGTAAAAAACATAGAAGATGTGCAGCAAATGGCAGATCAACGCACGAACTTCGAGGTTTCTCAAAAGCAAATAGAAATAGATCTATCAAAAGAAAGAGAAAAAAACCAGCGTAATATGACCATTGGTACAGCCATTGCTCTATTATTAATAGGCATCATGGCTATAGGCTTGTACCGGCGTAATAACTTTATCAGAAAAACAAAACAAATCATTGAGGAAGAAAGAGATCGCTCAGATCGTTTATTGCTAAATATACTCCCCGAGGAAACCGCAGAGGAATTAAAGAATTATGGTACGGTAAAAGCCAAAAAATACGAAGCTACAACGGTGCTATTTACAGATTTTAAGGGCTTTACCAGCTATTCAGAAAAGTTGTCACCGGAAGCTTTGGTTAAAACAGTGGGTTTTTATTTTTCAAAGTTCGATGCGATTATGGAGAAGTATGGTTTGGAAAAAATAAAAACCATAGGCGATGCCTATATGTGCGCCGGCGGATTAAATGATGATGAGAAAGATCATGCCTACAGAATGGTTTTGGCTGCCCTGGAAATTGTTGCATTTGTAGAGGAGACAAAAAATGATGTAACCGCAAGTGAATTGACCTTTGATATTAGAATTGGCATCAATACCGGACCTGTAGTGGCAGGGGTGGTAGGAACCACAAAATTTGCCTACGATATCTGGGGTGATGCTGTAAATGTGGCGTCGCGTATGGAATCTATGTCGGAACCCGGCCGCATTAATATCTCTGAAAACACCTATGCCCTGATAAAAGAAGAGGCAGATTGTGAATACCGCGGAGAAATAGAGGTAAAGAACAGGGGCAAACTAAAGATGTATTTTGTAAAAGGGCTAAAAAACAGTGTTCCAATTTGAGTCATTAAACTTTCTTAATACTTATTATTACTAGGAGTAATCAACCGAGATTATTGCACTTTAACTTCGCACATTTTTTGAGGTCTCTGTAACTTCCGCTATACTTTTTATTTTTAAACCTTCCGGAAGGGGAGGTAAAAGAAATTGAATCTGCTTAGTAATTGCCTAATTAAGTATCTTAGTATTTAATATGACAAGAGATTTCCTGAATATAAACGACTTCTTAGTTCTTCTGGAATATGCAGATTCTAATAAAGAAACCGTTGATGCCTGTGGTTTTGATGAAGATGTTATTGCCTTTGCATTCTATGGTTCTGGTAACGTAGATTTAAATGTAAGATACGGTACCCAACAAAAAAGCTACAACAATACCATGGGGCTGGCCATGTCCTTCTTTGCGAATAAAAATGTAGATTTTATCCACACCGTTTCAGAATCCAAAAAATTGCATTGTGTGGTTATCCTGTATAGTCTTAAGAATTTAAATAAATTACCGGAAGACGAACGCGAAATCTATGCAGAAACCTTAAATGAACTTATCAACCCCACCAGTGATTATGTAGAGGGCCCCACTTTTTTTATGGACCATAACATGCAAAATGCGGTCGATAAAATTTTCACCAATACCTACGAAGGGGCTGCCAGATCGCTTTTTCTCAAAAGTCAGGTTACAGAATTATTAGCTCATTTCTTTGCGAAAGTTTCCACACTGGAAAAGGATAATAACACCTCTATAAAAGATACAGAGCGCGAAAAGTTATATCAGGCCCGGGAAATACTCTCCAAGAACATGGAGACTCCTCCATCTATATCAGAACTGTCAAGACTCATTGGACTCAATGATTTTAAACTCAAAAAGAATTTTAAAGAACTGTTTGGTTTTCCTGTTTACAAATACCTTCAAAATGAACGTTTAATAAAAGCCCATGATCTCTTGAGCTCACAAGATGTGACCATACAGGAAGCGGCCTGGTCCGTAGGCTATGAGAGTTTAAGCTCTTTCTCCAATGCGTTTATCAAAAAATATGGCTTTAGACCGAGTGAGGTAAAGTCATAATCCTTTTGGAACAAATTACAATCCTTTTCAAACAAATAAGTCATAAGGTATAGCTGCAAATTTGCATTGTAATCTTAAAACAATGTAATAATGACAACGCTAAATTTTGATACACAAGCCATAGTGGCAGTACTGGCAATACTTTTAACCGGACTTACAGCAGGTCTTTGTTTTACCTGGAACAATGCCGTAACGCCCGGTATTGGCCAATTAGCAGACATAGGGTATCTGCGGTCTTTTCAGGAGATGAACAGGAGCATTATTAACCCCACGTTTATACTCGTATTCTTTGGTCCGGTTTTCTTACACATAGCAAACATCTTTTTATTCAGGACCTCGTCAGGTGCTATTATATGGATGGTGGTTGCATCCGCCGCCCTATATATTATTGGGGTTGGTTTGGTCACTATTTTCGGGAATGTACCCCTTAATGAGTTATTGGATAAAACAGATTTAATGCAGGTCAGTGCAGAAGAAATAAAGCTGCTTAGAGACAGGTTTGAAAGTAAATGGAACAGCTATCATCTAATAAGAACGCTTTGTGCAACACTTTCATTTTTATTATTGATTCTAGTCTGTCTTAGCAGCAACAACGCTATAAACACATAATCTATAAATCTTAAAAATTAATATCATGACAAAAAAACAAAACATTTTAGTATTAGGCGGCAAAGGCAAAACAGGAAGTCGCGTAGCAGGCAGGTTACTGGAAAAAGGACAAGCTGTCAGAATCGGATCCCGTAGTGAAGAGCCCTCTTTTGATTGGGAAGGCCCCGCTACCTGGGAAGGCGCCCTGGAAGGAATGGATAAGGTATATATTACTTTTCAACCAGATTTGGCGGTCCCCGGAGCAAGCGAAGCCATTAAAGGGTTTACCGAACAGGCAGTGAAGTCCGGAGTTAAAAAAGTGGTGCTCTTATCTGGAAAAGGGGAGATAGAGGCAGAAAAATGCGAGAAAATAGTAATGAATTCCGGTCTGGACTGGATTATAGTGAGAGCTACCTGGTTTAATCAGAACTTTAGCGAGAGTTTCTTTCTGGATCCCATTCTTGCCGGCCATGTATCCTTACCTAAAAATGATGCCCTGGTCCCCTATGTAGATGCCAATGACATAGCAGATGTGGTAGTTGCGTCCTTGTTGTATGATAAACATAATGGTGAGATATATGAATTAACTGGTCCGCGTACCCTGACATTTTCAGATGTAGTTAAAGAAATTTCTGCAGCAACGGGCAAGGAAATTCAATTCACGGCTATAAGTATGACAGAATACAATGCAATGATGCAGGAAATTAATTTGCCTGATGGCTACCTGTGGTTAATCAACTATTTGTTTGAAACAGTTTTGGTAGAAAGTAATTCTGTGATTACGAATGATATTGAAAAAGTATTGGGAAGAAAACCCACAGATTTTACGGAATATGTAATCGCTGCTGCAAAAACGGGGGTATGGGACCCGTTAGGGGTAGGGCACAAATAGAAATAACCTGCCTATTTCATTTTAATTATCAATAACAACCCTAATAACAAAGGAATCATGGAAATCAAAAGAGCAATAATAGCTACGTCAATAGTTTGGGTCTTAGGCGTTACGGCCTACATTCTATCTCATTTTGTAAAAATCATGGATAATCCGGAACTCCAGGCAAATGTGGTCCTCACTTTAGCTTTAATACCGAGTGCAATTCTTGGAACTAAGTTTTATTATAAAAACGGAGCACATACAAATGGGTTTAAATTAGGGGTTTTTATGTTTTTGATTACCATTTGTTTAGATGCAATAATAACAGTTCCTGTATTTATTATACCAGCCGGGGGAGATCATCTTTCTTTTTTTAGTGACCCGGGGTTTTGGTTTATTGGACTGGAATACATTTTGGTGGCAGGTATCTATGCCGCAATTAGGTTAAATTCCAAGATTAAAAAATAGGCTTGTAAATTTTTTGTAACATATTTTAATAAATGTTGTCCAATAAAGAGCATATCTTGCTCTTTGGGGCTAACTCCTAACTAATTCTATTATGAAATATTTACTTTTTTTAGCTGCCTTACTTTTGCTTTGGCAGGTACCTGCTCAGGAAAAGATTACCAGTTCACAATGGCAGGAAGACCTGCGTTTCCTGCAGCATACCGTCCACAAGGATTATCCTTTTCTCTTTAAAAAAACCACCGCAACGGACTTTGACAAGGCAATAGAGGAATTCTATGCGGCCATTCCGCAAATGCAGGACCATGAAGTCCTGGTAGGTTTTAGCAGGATAATCGGGATGTTTAAATACGGGCATTCCAGGGTCGGTTTTTCTGAAGGCCCTGTTCCTTATCAGCAACTGCCCATCAATATTTACCAATATAAAGATGGGAGTTATATCAATGGGGCACATAAGGACTATGAGACCCTGGTAGGGGCTAAAATCCTTGAAGTAGAGGGCAAGCCCATGGACCAGGTATTAAAGGATATTTATCCAGTAGTACCCGCTGAGAATGAGCAATTCTTTAAGGCCTATGGAGGAATTTACCTGATTATACCAGAAGTTTTGCACGCCCAGGGGATCACCGAAACCTTAAAAAATAAAATTATGTTTAAACTGGAGAAGAACGGGGAGGTGTTTACAGCTGAAGTGGCAGCCGGTAAGCCACAGTATGATCACCTGGAATACGGCGAGGTTAAATCAGGTACAGATTGGGTTGGGGCACGTGACCCTTCTAAAACCCCGCTTTATCTTAAAAACCTCGAGAAGATCTACTATTTTGAATACCTGCCCATTGAAAAAGCCGTTTATGTGCGGCATAGCCAGATCCAGGATGATCCGGATGAAAATATCCCGGCATTTTACAAACGCCTGTTCGAATTTATTGACAGTACCGATGTGGAAAAATTAGTTCTGGATGTGCGCTTAAATGGTGGTGGTAATAATTATAAGAATAAGCCAATAATTACGGGTATCATAGAGCATCAGAAGATCAATCAGCCAGGCAAATTCTTTGTGATCATAGGCCGGCGGACTTTTTCGGCATGCCAGAATTTGGTGAATGAACTTGATAATTATACAAATGCCATCTTTGTAGGGGAGCCCACTGCAGAAAACATCAATTTTTATGGTGACAACCGACGTGTAGAATTGCCCAACTCCACGCTTCCCGTTTACCTCTCCTTTGCCTGGTGGCAGGATAAGCCCCAATGGGAGAATGCGGATTACACCGTCCCTCATTTGGCTGCAGAACTTACTTTTGCAGAATATAGTGCCAATGAAGACCCGGTCCTGGATGCAGCCCTTAATTTTTCTGCCGATGATTTTATCATAGATCCAATGGGCTATCTTACCCAACTCTTTATGGATGGTAAATATGAGCTGTTAGCTACTGAAGCTCAACGCATGGTGCAGGACCCTGCTTATAAATTTTTTGATTTTGAAGCTGAATTTAATAAGGCAGGTTATCAAATGCTGGCTTCCAGCCAATTTGAAGGGGCCCTATATGTTTTTGAAATGAATACCCGGCTTTTTCCGGAATCTGCAAATACATGGGACAGCCTGGCTGAGGGTCACTGGAAGGCAGGAGACCTTGTCAAGGCCAGGGAATATTATAACAAAGCCATAGAGCTGGATCCTAATGGTGCTACCGGCGAGAACGCCAGGGCCATGTTAAAGAAAATGCAGGAATAATATTAGGGTAATGAAATTTAAACCGTTAAAAGCAGGGGCACAATCATGCCTTTCTTTGATGGAAAATTTATTTCTGTTTCCCTTAAAACCAGAATAAGTAGCCAATGCATGGTTTCCCCTGAAAAGTGTGGCTATCTTTGCTGAAAATTAGTTAATGTCCAAACAGTTTTCCGATTTAGGGATTAATAAAGAATTAGTACATAGTCTGGCCGATATACAAATCTCGATTCCCACGGATATTCAGAAAAAAGTAATTCCGTTGTTTTTAAATCAAAGGGAAGATCTGGTGGTATTGGCAAAAACAGGCACTGGTAAAACGGCCTCTTTTGGATTGCCTTTGCTTCAATTAATAGACACAAAAAGCAGCAAGGTACAGGCCATAATATTGGCGCCCACGAGAGAACTGGGACAACAAATCCATGCCAGTTTAATTTCTTTTGCTTCGCATACTCCTGACGTTTCAATTGCTATGGTTTGTGGCGGAATCCCTATTAAACCTCAAATAGAACGTTTAAAAAGCAATACCCATATTGTAGTGGCCACCCCGGGCAGACTTGCAGATTTGGTAAATAGGAGTGCCCTGGATATAAAAGGCATCTCGTATTTAGTACTGGATGAAGCCGACGAAATGGTGAGTTCCCTCAAAGAAGGCCTGGATAGTATCATCAAAGAAATTCCGAAATCGAGAAGAACTTTATTGTTTACGGCAACCATGCCAGGTACCATAAAACAGCTGGTTCAAAATTACATGTCAAAGCATATCATAGAGGTAGAAGCAGACATGTCTACGATTGGTCATCAGGGAATAGATCATCAATATGTAGTAGTGGAACCTATAGAAAAATTAGACGTATTACTTCACTTTTTAAATTCCAGGCAAGGCGAAAGGGGGATTATTTTTTGTAAAACCAAAGCTGCTGTAAATAAACTGGCCAAAAACCTGGCCATCAATAAATTCTCATCAGGTGCCATTCACGGAAGCTTGACTCAGGGAATTCGCGATCGGATTATGGGACAGTTCAGGGCAGGTTCTATCAGCATTCTGGTAGCAACAGATCTGGCTGCCAGAGGAATTGATGTCAAGGAAATAGCATACGTTGTAAATTATCACCTTCCGGACACTTATGAAACTTATGTTCATAGAAGCGGGCGTACCGCCAGGGCAGGGGCAAAGGGACTTTCATTAACTATTTTACAGAAAGAAGAAGCAAAAGACATTGCCGGTTTTGAAAAGGAGCTGGGGATTGTTTTTAAGCAATTAAAAAAGGCAGACGCTCAAAGTATTATAGAAAACAACAGCTTATTATGGGCGAAAAAAATATTTAAAACCAAGCCGGACCATACACTTTCTGAAGCGTTTAGAAATAAAATAAAAACCGTATTTCACCATTTAACCAAAGAAGAGCTGATAGAAAAAATACTGGCAAATCACCTGGCACAAACAGCTAGTGGAAAACCGGATACAGAGGCTACTAAATTGCATAAAAACAAATAGTTGAAATGGCAAATCATATTAAGGACCAACAGGATATTTTAGCAAAATTAAATATCCATGAATTAAACGCAATGCAGGAGGAAGCAATTCCTGTCATTGAGACCACTGCAAATACAATTCTTCTTTCCCCTACAGGTACGGGCAAGACCTTAGCGTTCGTATTGCCTATCCTTAACACTTTAGATGCGCACTGTACAGATATACAAGTGCTTATTTTAGTTCCTTCGCGCGAATTGGCCATACAAATTGAGCAAGTGATTAGAAGTATGGGGTCTGGATTTAAGGTAAATGCGGTCTATGGGGGCCGACCTATGTCTAAAGATAAAATAGAAATTAAACACGTTCCTGCCATTCTCATTGGAACACCCGGCAGAATTTTGGATCATTTTAATAATGAGCGATTTTCTAAAAAAAACATAAAAACCCTGGTATTAGATGAATTTGACAAGTCCCTGGAAGAGGGTTTCGAAGAGGAAATGAAAGGAATACTCAGTCAATTGCCTAGTGTAAAAAAACGGGTTTTAACATCTGCTACAAATGCCGTGGCCATTCCTGGTTTTGTGCGGTTAAACCAGCCCACCATTATCAATTACTTAAAAGAAAATGCAGCCTCCAAATTAGCCATTAAAATAGTGGATTCGCCGGCTAAAAACAAATTGCAAACCTTATTGGATTTAGTGGTCCATCTTGGAAATCAACAAGGTATAATTTTCTGCAATTTAAGGGATAGCATTGAACAGGTAAGTACTTTTTTAGAAAGAAATAAAGTCAGCCATAGCTGTTTTTCCGGGGGCATGGAACAAAAAGACAGGGAACGCTCCTTAATTAAATTCAGAAACGGTACCAGTCGCTTATTACTTGCCACTGATTTGGCTGCCAGGGGGATAGACATCCCCGAAATGAAAGTCATCATCCATTATGAACTTCCCAATACCTTAGACGAGTTTACACATAGAAATGGCAGAACTGCCAGGGTAAATGCAAAAGGAACTGCTTATATCCTTAAATGGAAAAAAGAAAATTTGCCGGAATTCATAAAGAACACACAAAGTGCAGATATTTCTATGAAAGCGCCCCTGAAACCTCAATATTGGGAAACCTTATTCCTTTCAGGGGGTAGAAAGGATAAAATTTCTAAAGGTGATATCGCCGGGATGTTTTTTAAGCAGGGAAATATAAATAAAGATCAACTGGGATCTATTGAATTAAAACAGGACTGTGCCTTTGTTGCCGTGCCCGTGGCCATTGCAAGTCAATTGGTGGAGAAACTAAACAATACCCGGCTGAAAAAGAAAAAAATACGCATCACAGTACTATAAATAGCCTTATTGAAATAAAAGTTTACATACATTAAACGATACCTTGATTAAAAAATAATGTACCAATCATTTGGATTCTAAATAAATGGCGTCATCTTTGTACTTTAAAATGTATTATAAATTTAATTAAAGTAAAATGAGTAAAGGAACAGTAAAATTCTTCAACGATGCCAAAGGTTTTGGATTTATCACTGAAGAAGGTTCAAACAAAGAACATTTCGTACACTTTTCTGGATTAATTGATGAAATTCGTGAAGGCGATGCCGTTGAATTTGATCTTGCAGAAGGAAAGAAAGGATTAAATGCAGTAAACGTAAAAGTTATTTAACATATACGCTTAGACTTTGTCACAAAAGCCCATCACTAATGATGGGCTTTTTTTATGGTCTATTATTTTAAAGCTATATCTTATTGATGGAGCATCTTCAGTATTTTGAACGGACTGACCCACGCGGTGACTTGTTTTAAATAAAATTTATTATGTGTAGAAGGAATAGGTGATAGTACATTAATATATAATTTAAAAACTCATTTATTTGCCATTAATCAAATCAGAATAACAATAAATAAAATAATTATATTTATACCAAAATCAAGAAAAATGAATGTAAAAAATGTGAAAGCTTATGGAACCGAAGCAGCGGATGCTGCTATAGAACCAATAGATATTAACCGGAGAGGAGTAACTTTAAAGGATGTAGAAATAGATATTCTTTATTGTGGGGTATGCCATTCCGATCTGCATTTTGCACGCAACGATTGGGGGTTTAGCGTATATCCTGTAGTTCCCGGTCATGAAATTGTGGGGAAGGTTATTAAAGTAGGTGAAGGGGTAACCAAATTTAAAGCAGGCGATGTGGTTGCTGTGGGTTGTTTAGTGGATTCGTGCAGGTCATGCAACAACTGCAAAAAAGACCTGGAACAATATTGCCCGGAATGGGTAGGCACTTACGGTGGCCATGATAAGCATTTAAACACGCCAACCTTTGGTGGCTATTCCGAGAGCATTGTGGTTGATGAACATTTTGTTTTAAAAATTCCCAAAAACCTTGATCTTGCCGGTGTAGCGCCAGTACTTTGCGCAGGAATTACCACCTGGTCTCCCTTACGTCACTGGAATGTTGGGAAAGGTAGTAAAGTAGCCGTTGTTGGTCTTGGTGGGCTGGGTCATATGGCCATAAAACTGGCCGATGCATTAGGTGCAGATGTAACCTTGTTTTCAAGATCCCCAAACAAAACAAAAGATGCTCTTGAGCTAGGAGCTGATCGGGTTGTGATATCCACCGATGAGGAGCAAATGGCTGGCGTTCAGAATCATTTTGATGTCATTATAGACACTGTCCCTTATGCTCATGACATCAATCCATACATAGGTACCCTGAATACAGATGGCACCTTGGTTTTGGTAGGATATTTGGGCCCGTTAGACCCCATGCTCAATTCAGTGCCCATGATTATGGGTCGTAAAACTGTTGCTGGATCTTTGATTGGCGGGATAGCAGAAACACAGGAACTATTGGACTTCTGCGGAAAACATAATATTACCTCGGAAGTCGAGATTATTAAAATTCAGGATATCAATCAGGCCTATGAGCGTATGCTTAAAAGTGATGTACATTATCGATTTGTCATCGATATGGAATCGCTTAAAAGCTAAAACTGAATTCAATCTTAATACAAAAACCGGTATATTTATTTATACTGGTTTTTTTTATTCCTGAATCCTTAGTGCAGGCAGGTGTTGTTTAATGGCTGCTATTTACTAAGGGTTGTTGTTATAATTGGTGCAGAGTTACTCTGACAATACTTTTCATATTCAGCTGTATTTGTAATACCTTACTTTTGCATAAAAATTAATGAAGATGCAATCGTTTGACGAATTTAAAATCTCTAACCAACTGCGTTACGCTATTACTGATTTAGGATACGCAATACCAACACCAATTCAATCTCAGGCCTTTCCGGTAATTTCTTCAGGCAAAGACGTTTTGGGAATCGCACAAACCGGAACAGGGAAAACCTTTGCCTATATGTTGCCCATTTTACAAATGCTTCCCTATTCAAAAGATAAGCATCCGAAAGTTTTAATATTAGTTCCCACACGAGAATTGGTAACACAGGTTGTTGAGGAGATTACCAAATTTAGTAAGTATCTTAATAATAGGGTAACAGGGGTATATGGCGGCACCAATATAAACACTCAAAAAGCATTATTAGAGGAAGGTCAGGACATTGTTGTGGCAACCCCCGGCCGTTTGTACGATTTAATCCTAAGTCGTGCATTGCGATTAAAATCGATTAAAAAATTGGTCATCGATGAAGTGGATGTCATGCTGGATTTAGGTTTCAGGTTTCAGCTTACCAATATTTTCGATTTATTGCCGGCAAATCGTCAAAATATCATGTTTTCGGCTACGATGACCGAGGATATAGAAGATTTAATAGCTGATTTTTTTATTTCCTCCGAAAAGATTTCTGTTGCTTTAAGCGGAACACCGCTGGAAAATATTAGACAAAGTTGTTACGCAGTTCCTAACTTTTATACGAAGGCAAATTTGCTCGTTCACTTGCTGAAAGATACAGACACTTTTAAAAAGGTGCTGGTTTTTGTTTCCAATAAAAGAAGTGCCGATAGGTTGTTTGAAGAATTACAAGGTTTCTATAATGACGAAATTTGTGTAATTCATTCTAATAAAACACAAAACTACAGAATGCGGTCTGTTAAGCAGTTTGATGAAGGGTTTAACAGGATTTTGGTCACTACTGATGTGATGGCCCGGGGTCTCGATTTAAACGAAATATCCCATGTTATAAACTTTGACACGCCTGCTTTTCCGGAAAATTACATGCATCGCATTGGCCGGACGGGCCGTGCAGAAAAAAAGGGGGAAAGCCTGTTGTTTTATTCAGAGAATGAAATTGACGCCAAAAGTGCCATTGAGGCACTAATGAAAATGGAAATTCATCAAATTCCATTTCCCGGGGTCGTAGAAATATCCAAACGACTTACAGCGGAAGAGCAACCTAAAGTTATTGAGCCCAATAATCCCCATAAACAAACTAATGAGAATGAACGTGGTGAAAGTTTTCATGAAAAGGCAGAAAAAAATAAGAAAACGAATGAAGGGGGGTCTTATAAGCGCATCATAAAAGCCAAATATAAAAAACCCAAGACCAGGGGTGACAAAAACTATAACAAACGAAAATAACTTTCGAGTAATTTTACCCCATGATCAAAAACATCCAGTTAAGGGTACCTTTAAAGGAAGAAGGCCAGGAAGGCATCCTGAGGCGCAAAGCTGCCCGTCACCTGGGCATTCCTGAAGATGGTTTTACACTGAAAGTTCTCCGGAAGTCTATAGACGCGCGAAAACCATCTATTTACTTCAATTACAAACTTGCTGTTTATATAAACGAAAAAGCTCCCGAAACTTCTACCTACTCCTTTGATTATAAGGATGTTTCAAAAAGCAAACCCATTCATATCATCGGTTTTGGCCCGGCAGGTATGTGGGCCGCATTGCGTTGTTTAGAGCTTGGTTTTAAACCTATTGTCCTGGAGCGGGGCAAAAATGTACAAAATCGTCGCAGAGATATAAAAGCAATCAACCAGGACCAGATTGTAAACGAGGATAGCAATTATTGTTTTGGGGAAGGCGGGGCTGGTACGTATTCCGATGGAAAATTATATACACGAAGCCTTAAACGAGGTGATGTCAGACGCATTTTTGAAAGCCTGGTGCACCATGGTGCCACGGAGCAAATACTGATTGATGCGCATCCACATATTGGCACGAATAAACTACCTAAAATCGTACAGAACATTCGGGAAACAATACTGAGATATGGCGGAGAGGTACATTTCAATAGTAAAGTAATTGATTTTATAATAGAGCATAATCAATTAAAAACCATTGTTTTACAAAACGGAAATGAAATGCAGGTATCCAGGGTAATTCTGGCAACCGGCCATTCTGCGCGCGACATTTTTTACCTGCTTCAAAAAAAGAATGTTAGCCTGAAAGCCAAGTCTTTTGCCATGGGGGTTCGGGTAGAGCACCCGCAACAAATTATTGATTCCATTCAATACCATTGTAAAGGTGAGCGTGATGAATTGCTCCCGGCAGCCTCCTATAGCCTGGTGCAACAGGTGAAGAATCGAGGGGTGTATTCGTTTTGCATGTGTCCCGGTGGTTTTATTGTGCCTGCCGCAACCTCGCCGGGAGAAGTGGTGGTCAACGGAATGTCCCCTTCCAAACGGAACAACCTTTTCGCGAATTCAGGTATTGTTGTGGAAATAAACGTGGAGGAAGATATTCCCAAATATGAAAAATATGGCGTCTTAAAAGGTTTGGAATACCAGAAAGATCTGGAACGTTTGGCCTTTACTGCCGGTGGCAGAACCCAAACCGCTCCTGCACAGCGTTTAACGGACTTTGTAGAGGGTAGACTATCTTCGGATCTAAACCCAACCTCTTACCAACCGGGACTCAAATCAGCGCCTTTGCATTCACTCCTTCCCAAGTTAATAGGAGGTCGATTAAGAATCGGATTTGCCGAGTTCGGCAGGAAAATGAAAGGCTACTACACTTCAGAAGCCAATGTGGTGGGCGTAGAATCTAGGACTTCATCTCCTGTAAACATCCCTAGAAACGAGCAACTTGAGCATCCGGAAATCAAAGGATTGTTCCCTTGTGGCGAAGGTGGTGGTTATGCCGGAGGCATCGTATCGGCAGCTATGGATGGTGAGCGCTGCGCTGAGGCCGCTGTAGTTGGATGGTGACTTATTTTTCCTCCATAAAGTCAATTACACCATTCTCCGCCTAAATAAGCGTATCTTCGCGCCTTAATTAAAAAAATGACATTCAAAGAACTCGGCCTGGCCGAACCCATACTTAAAGCACTTGAGGCAGAGGGCTACGAAAAGCCCACCCCAATTCAGGTACAAGCGATTCCCATTCTCCTCAAAGGCAAAGACCTTTTGGGCGTTGCACAAACCGGAACAGGAAAAACTGCCGCATTTGGGGTACCCATACTTCACCATTTGTATAATGCGCAAAACGGGCAACAGGGAAAACGACGCCTAAAAGCACTGGTTGTAACGCCAACACGAGAACTGGCCATACAAATTGGCGAAAGTTTAACAGCCTATGGAAAATTCACGCGTTTGCGAAACACAGTCATCTTTGGGGGCGTTAAGCAGGGAAAGCAGGTAAATGCACTAAGAAATGGTGTTGATATCCTGGTTGCCACACCCGGCCGCTTGCTGGATTTGATGAACCAGGGTTTTATATCATTTCGTGATTTGGAATTTGTAGTACTTGATGAGGCGGACCATATGTTGGATATGGGCTTTATTCACGACATTAAAAAGATCATCGCCAAACTTCCCCAAAAAAGACAATCCCTATTCTTTTCAGCCACCATGCCCAAAGATATTGTGGAGCTTTCCAGAAAAATGCTGGGCGATTATGAGCGGGTAACCATTAAACCGGAACAGGCTACCGCTGAGAAAGTGGAACAAGGGGTCTATTTCGTAAGTAAGGGCAACAAGCCCAAATTATTGGCACACCTTTTACAGGGGAGACCTGATGATTCGGTACTGGTTTTTTCCAGAACAAAACACGGCGCTGATAAAATCGTCAAAAAATTAAATCAGGCCGATATAAGCTCTGCGGCTATTCACGGCAATAAATCACAACCCGCCAGGCAGAAGGCCCTTGGAAACTTCAAGGATGGAAAACTAAAGGTATTGGTGGCCACGGATATCGCTGCAAGGGGCATTGACGTGGAGGAACTTTCGCTGGTCATCAACTATGACCTGCCCAATGTTTCAGAGACATATGTACACCGGATTGGTCGGACAGGCCGGGCGAGTGCCAGCGGCATAGCATTTTCTTTTTGTGACCAGGAAGAAAGGCCTTTGCTCCGGGATATTGAAAAACTCATCAAACAGGAAGTCCCCCGCATGCCTGAACACCAATTTGTGGGTGGCGAAGAAGAAGCTGGAGGTAGTAAAGAACATAGACCTCAACGGACCCATAATCCGAATCATAACAAAAATCGGAACCGTAATCGAAATTCAAACGGCAAGGGATCTCAAAATCAAAACAAGAATAGAAACCGCAACAGGTTTTAAAACTGCAAGACGAAATGTTTTGGCATACCGCCAAAATTTCCTTTTACATATGTGAGAAAAAGTGATTGCTTCATGGATAATGGTATTTTTCCTGAAATTGATGAGTCTTGACCGTTATATTATTATATCAAAATTAGAAAAGTGTTATCTTTTGAATTGACAGGTCAAATTTATTGTATAAAACAATCAAGCGTTTCAAAAATGCTAATTTTGAATGACACAACCATAATAACTACAACTATGAGAATCTTCATTCTAACCCTATCCCTTTTATTATCCATTCAGTCATTCTCACAAATCGACAAATCTTATTATCAGGATTTAGAATATAGAATGATTGGACCTTTTCGGGGTGGTCGGACAGTAGGTGCGGTTGGTATTCCTTCTCAACCAAATGTATTCTTTATAGGTGTGAATAATGGAGGTGTATGGAAAACAGATGATTATGGTCGTACATGGAATCCAATTTTTGATGACGTTCCAACTGGCTCCGTAGGAGATTTGGCGGTCTCTCCATCAAATCCAAATGTAATTTATGTAGGAACTGGTGAAGGGCTTCATAGACCAGACCTTGCAGTAGGTGATGGTATGTTTAAATCAGTCGATGACGGTAAGAGTTGGCAGCATATTGGTTTAAACGACATTCAGCAAATTAGCCGAGTGATCGTGCATCCAACTAATCCAGATATTGTTTATGTGGCTGGTTTAGGCCATCCTTATGGTGCAAATGAAATGCGTGGTATTTTTAAATCTAATGATAGTGGAAAAACATGGAAAAAGACATTATACATAAACCATAATACCGGAGCAATTCAAGTTGAAATGGATCCGAATAATCCTGATATCTTATTTGCCAATATGTGGGAACACCAGGAAGGACCCTGGGAAAATGCAGAATTTTCTGGACCAAATAGTGGCTTATACAAATCAACGGATGGTGGAGAAACATGGCGAAACATCGTAAAAGGACTACCTGGAGCTAATCAGGGGTTAGGAAGAATAGGGGTTGCCATAGCACTTAGCAATTCAAAAATCATGTATGCTACAGTGGATGCAAGAGAAAATGGTGGCGTTTATAAAAGTGATGATGCTGGAGAAAGCTGGAAATTGATTACAACTGAAAACCGTCTTTGGGGAAGAGGCAGTGATTTTGCAGAAATTAAAGTACATCCAAAAAATGAAAATATTGTTTTTGTAGGTAATATAGCGTCATACAAATCTGAAGATGGTGGGAAAACATGGACTTCTATAAAAGGAGCACCGGGAGGAGACGATTATCATCGTATATGGATTAATCCAATGCATCCGGAAATCATGCTCTTCGCTGCAGATCAAGGAGGTGTTGTCACTGTAAATGGTGGTAAAACATGGAGTTCATGGTATAACCAACCAACAGCACAATTGTATCATGTATCAACTGACAATCAATTTCCTTATTGGGTGTATGGTGGGCAACAAGAAAGCGGAGCCATTGGTGTTGCAAGTAGGAGCAATGGCGGTCAAATTTCGTTTAGGGAATTTATGGGAGTGGGTGCAGACGAATATGCGTATGTAGCTCCGGATCCTTTAGATTCAAACATCATTTATGGAGGACGTGTTATTAGGTTCGATAAAAAAACTGGACAGTCACAATATGTTGGTCCTGAAGTTTTGCGCTCAGGAAAATTTAGATATATACGTACGATGCCATTGTTATTTCATCCTGCAGATAATAGTATGTTGTTATTTGGAACCAATGTTGTTTGGAAAACTCATGATGGAGGACAAAAATGGGAACAAATCAGTGAAGACCTAACGAGAAAACAACCAGGAGTGCCATCCAGTGTTGGGGATTACAAAACTGATGCTATGAAAACTATGCCACAACGCGCTATAGTTTACGCAATAGGACCTTCGCCTCTTGATAAAAATATTATTTGGGCAGGAACAGACGATGGCCTGGTACATATTACCCTTGATGGTGGTGAAACATGGAAAGATGTAACACCTTCAACAATTACTTCTTGGGATAAAATTTCACAAATTGATGCAAGTCATTTTAATATAGGAACAGCCTATGTTGCCGTGAATGCCATTAGAAAAGATGACATGCAGCCACATATTTACAAAACACATGATTTCGGAAAAACATGGCAAGAAGTAGTTTCAGGAATGAACCCTTCTGGTCCGGTGAACACAGTGCGAGAAGACCCTCTGCAAAAGGGATTGCTGTTTGCCGGAACTGAGCGTGAAGTTTATTTTTCTTCAAATGATGGTGAATCCTGGCAATCCCTCAGAATGAATATGCCAGCATCATCTATTCGAGATTTGGTAATTCATGATAATGATTTAGTTATTGGTACACATGGCCGCTCTATTTGGATTTTAGATGATTTTAGTCCTTTGAGGGAGTTGACAAGTCTGACTACGAAACGTTTGCATTTATTTGAGCCTAGCGATGCTTATCGTGTTCGTTTTAATATGTTTAGCGACACACCGTTACCACCAGAAGAACCAACCGGGCAAAATCCTCCGGATGGTGCTCTAATCGATTATTATTTAGGCACAAATACAAATAAAGTTGAACTCAAAATTTTTGATCAAAGTGGGACTACGGTCAATAGCTTTTCAAGTGACGATCTTGAAGAAGTTTTAGATTCTACAAAAATGCAACATCCAACATATTGGAAGCGACCATTTCAAGGATTGTCAGGTGAAGTAGGTCATCAACGTTTTGTATGGAATTTGCGTTACAAAGAACCAAGGGGCGCTAATAGAGGCTATGCTATTGCGGCTGTTCAATACAATACAGAAAGTGGTCCGGCAGGCCCTTTTGTCGCTCCTGGGGAATACAAGATACAACTAAAAGTAAATGGTAATATCGCCGAAAGAAGCTTGACGGTTAAATTAGATCCTCGTTCTGAGTTAAGTAATGAGGCTCTTGCCTTACAAACTGACCTGTCTATGCTGTGCTATAAGAATTATGAGACACTGCAACTAATCAGAGAATCTATTGACAAAATGCTGACTACAAAAAGTAACGACCAAGAGGCGCTTTTAGAGTTTAGAGGTAAAGGAGCTCCAAATAATGGCGATATTATTTACGAAAGTATCTATGAATCGGATCTGGAAAATGAAACGATTGTAGGCCTTCAATCTAAATTACTCTATCTGTTGAATGTATTGCAGAATACTGATGCAAAACCAACTCAAAGCACTCAAGAAGCATCGGGCATATTAAATAAACGCGTTGCTGAAATGGTGTCTGTTTGGAAATCTATCGACAATTAACTATAGCTGTTTTTTGAGTGAAAATAGAAACGAATATTATAAAATGTTCTATAATGTACACCATTATGCAACTTGAGCTTTATTCACGAGGTTGCATTATTAATTAGTTGAGTTCATGAATCTCGTGAACTCGATTTGGATAAAAGCAGGTCAGAACTTTTAGAATAGGCCTTGTAGACCTGAATAATTTTCAGTAACAAAATATCAAGGCAGCAGAGGTGAACTATTATCCTGACTTCACGAAAATTTAAATAATTAGAATTTAATTCCACACTAAAGTATATATTTATGAAATGTTTGTAAGTGAAACGAATAGTGATATTTATATTTTAGTTCTTGAGAGAAATACTAAGATTCTATTTATTAATTAGGTGTATATTTTCTTATCGATTCTATTTCTGATAAAAATTGATGTATTAAAAACCTCAACAATCTATTGAATTTATGCATGCGTATTTATTTCCTGGTCAAGGCACTCAATTTCCGGGTATGGGAAAAGACTTATATGAAAAGTCTAAACTGGCTCAAGAATATTTTCAAAAAGGCAATGATATATTGGGGTTTTCAATTACTGATGTAATGTTTAAAGGATCTGCCGAAGATTTGAAACAAACAAAGTTTTCTCAACCGGCAATTTTCTTACATTCATATATTTTGACAAAAACCCTTGGTAATGAATTTAAACCCGATATGGTTGCCGGGCATTCTTTGGGTGAGATATCCGCTTTGGCTGCTATTGGATCTTTAGATTTTGAATCGGCCCTAAAACTTATATCTAAGCGCGCCTTAGCTATGCAAAAAGTTTGTGAAGTAGAAAATACAGGGATGGCAGTTGTAGTGGGATTATATGATGTTATCGTCAGGGATATCTGTAATCAAGTAGAGGGAGTAGTTGTACCTGCCAATTATAATGCGCTATATCAAGTGGTTATTTCTGGCGAAATGAATGCCCTAAAAGAAGCTTGTGATAAATTAAGGCCAGGTGCCAAGGCGGTGGTAAATTTATCGGTAAGTGGTGCATTTCACTCGCCCTTTATGGAGCCAATGGTTGAAGAGTTTAGAGCAGCCATTGAGGAAACAGAATTCAAAAAGCCTATTTGCCCTATTTATCAGAATGTCACAGCACGCCCGAGTGACAATATTGATTTAATTAAGAAAAATTTGATTGATCAATTGACGCATCCGGTAATGTGGAGGCATACAATTCTGCACATGATAGAGGATGGGGCAACTGATTTTACAGAAATTGGCCCTGGACATTTTTTAAGAAGACTTGTTCGTCAAATCGATAAAAATGTAAAAACCTACGGAATATCGTAAAAACCAAAACACTTTGTATTCTACTTTATGATTTTATCCCTTTATAAGGATTGGCTGCACGGAGGTACCATTTTTGATATCCTATAGCACTAGGGCTTTTGAATGGATTCCCATGAAGAGAATAACGTGTGGTTTCCTTTGAAATAAAATCGGGATTGTTATGTGCCTGGTGGCACAGAACTGATTTTATGTACAAATAGCAGGGCTATACGGAAACTTTACACAAATACATTTGAATCATAATGTCGTGCGTAAATTACTTGGCTTTGGTATCCGGACATATTGGAATCTTCATAGAAAGTTTTATTTTTCGAAGGCGTTACAAAACTCAAACGACATCACAATAACAATAGGAATTTGTGTGACTAAACTCCAATTTAAGCGTCTAATGACTTAATTTTGATTTATTAAACAAAAATTGATTTGAAAATATCTTCATATCTTAAAAATCGCTGGATAAAGCGATTTTTAATATTAGCTGGATCCTGTATAATAATTATGATACTCATTGCCGGCATTTTTGTATGGCTATTTATACCCTGGATACCTGATACTGATTTCCCGACACCCGCTAACAACCTAGAGGCTTACACTCAAGACTTGAATTATCTTGTTGAGTATTCAGATTATGAAAAAGCTTTTGATGATTCGGTAAAGAAACGGCAGTTTATAAATTACATAGAAACAGCAAAAAAAGATCTAAAGGGAATGACTCCTGCTCGTTTTGAATTGGTAGTAGCAAGAGCTATAGCTATTGCCGATAATGGTCACACCAATGTTTCACCTATCGGCATTGGCACACGCGTAAATCATTTTCCTATCCGAACCGGACCTTTTGAAGATGGTGAATTTGTGATCCAGGCCACAAAGGAAAATGCTGATTTACTTGGTGCGGAAATATTGGAAGTAGAAAGCCATTCTATTAAAAGCGTAACCGATTCCTTTGTTCCTTTTTTCGGAGGTATTGAACGTAGATCCCGATTTTTTACACATTTATTTATCATGTCACCTGACTTGCTAAATGCACAAGGATTTTCCAAATCTTCTACTGAAACAGAATTAACCTTTCGACTTGCGGATAGTACGATTGTCAAAAGAACATTATCCGGAATTAAGCCAGTAATGGGTAAGCGAGAACCATTTGGTCGTGAAGTTATGGACTACCGTGTGCCAAAGGGTGACCAAAATTCATGGGTTCATCTGATGCAAGATTATGAACAGCCACCTTATTTGAAAGACCCTGATAAACCATATTTATATGAATTCTTAGAGAAAGAAAAAGGAGCTTACGTGAAAATTAATTATAATATGGATATGGGTGAGTATTCGCTTGCCGTATGGCTTGAATTCGTTGCTCAGGATTTAAAATCACGCAAGCCAAACTTTGCCATAATTGATTTACGCTTTAATGGAGGTGGAACGGATGCTACAGCCTCCTTCTCAAAAGAACTTCCAAATCTTGTCCAGAATAATGCCCCCATTTATATTCTAGTTTCTCGTGAAACTTTTTCTGCGGCTATTGCAGCTGCCGCTCAATTTAAAAAATATGGAGGAAGTCGAACCATAATTCTTGGTAGCGAAGTGGGGGACCGCCTGAGATTTGTAGCCAATGGAGGTACTGTATTTACGTTACCAAATTCAAAAATTAATATTCGCGTTTGGAGTGCATATGAAGATTATGAAAATGGATGTTGGGATTGGACCGAGTGCTTTTGGTTATCTCCATTTTTTAGAGAAGCAGGTGTAGGAAATCTTAATCCACATAAATTAATACCATTGCAATACCGTGATTACTCAAAAAATACAGATCCTGTTTTTGAATATGCGGTGCAAGATGGTATGAAAGTTAAGATGTAAGATAATGCGACTTGCCTAAAAGTTGATAATCGTTGTACTGAAGTTATATTGAGAAATACTGCTCATAATAGAGCACAATTCGTCTGAGAACTTGAAATTTTCTAAAAAGTTTTTTCTGTGCACCAATATTGAAGTTACGTAAATTAAATAGGTTGCTGACCCTATTGATATTTCACTTAAAAGCTACAAACGTGAGGGATATTTTACATAATAGAATTATAGCCTACAGCAATACACATGATTTCCAAATTAGATATATCAATCTGTACTATAATGTAAGGCGTTATGTAACTTGAGCTTTGGTTACGGCCGAATGAAAAAGGTCTGGTAGACCTTTTGAAGTAGGAGCGAGGTGAAGCTAGGGTAAATGTTACTGCAGTCTCTTTAAAAAATTTATTCTCAAAAGTTTCTTTTGCAAATTTAATGGAACACTTTTTATGCGACGACGTAGGAGGGAAGCATAATGTGTGTGGAATGAATTGTAAATTATATATTTCTAAATAGATTAAAATTTTACTTTTTGTAACCAATCTATGTTTTATACTCGTCAATACTTTTAAAGACACTTAAATTAAATAATTAAAATTATGGAAATATTTTCTATTGCCTTAATGGTACTAACAACAGTAATATTAATAGTCTCTTTGGCTTACATTATTATTACAACAAGACACAAGGAAAAAATGGCACTGCTAGAGAAAGGGCTTGATCCTAAAGAATATTTGAAAGACAGATTTCTACCAAATGCTCTTCGAGCAGGAATGATTTTTTTAGGAATAGGTTTGGGCTTTTTAGCTGCTTTTTTATTAGATGAGTTTATAATAACCACAAATGACAATCCTGCAATTTACCCAGGAATGATTTTGATTTTTGGAGGAATTAGCCAAATACTGTTTTATAACATTTACAAGAAAAATAAATAGGATGAAAACATATAACACAGAATTTAAGAAATTATTTATACTCTGTTTATGCCTTGTTTGCACAACAGTCTCTTTTGCTCAAAATAATAAATGGAAACAATACGCAAATGTTGAAGAAGTTGGGTTTTCTGCAAAAGCATTAGATAAAGTGAAAACCCAACTAGATAGTATAGACACAGCTTCACTTTTAGTAGTATATAAAGGAAATATTTTGTTTTCCTATGGAGATAATACACGGAAATTTATGCTTCATTCCATTCGTAAAAGTATTATGAATGCTATGATAGGTATTGAAATTGAAAAAGGAACGATAAGCCTTAATCAATCAATACAAGATTTAAAAATTGAGGATATAGGAAAACTAACACCTGAAGAAAAGCAAGCAACAGTTAAAGATTTGCTATCGGCTCGTTCTGGTGTTTATCATCCATCAGCTTATTCTACCAGGGGAATGATTAAAAATTTACCAGAACGCGGAAGCCATAAGGCAGGTTCATATTGGTATTACAATAATTGGGATTTTAACACCCTACTTGCCATTTACCAGCAACAATCTGGAAAATCTTTTTTTGAAGCTTTTGAAAATGAAATTGCCGACCCTATTGGGATGGAAGATTTTAATATAAGTGATACGTTTTATAGAGTTGAAGAGGACAAATCTGTGCATCCTGCATATCTATTTAAAATGTCTGCCAGGGATATGGCAAGATTCGGATTGCTATATCTTAACAAAGGAAAATGGAATAATAATCAAATAGTTCCTGAAAAATGGATTGAAAAAAGTACGCAAGCTATTAGTACTGATTTGGGAGATTTTTCTTCGAGAGAGGCTTACGGTTTTCTATGGTGGGTTACTCAATTGAATGGTAGAAAGATGTATTATGCAAGTGGTACTGGAGGTCATAGAATAATGGTATTTCCAGAGGATGATTTGGTTATAATACATCGTGTAAACACATATGAAAATTTTAATGTCAATGAAAATAGGGTTGAAGAAATAGCTGTTGAAATTTTAAACGCAAAGTTAGCTACTAAAAAAGACCATTCTTTACCAAAATTAACATTTTATAACCCAAATAAAGAAGTTCTTAATAATATTTATGAAGGTTCTATGGATCAATATGTTGGAACTTATAAACATAGAATACTAGGAGAAATGTCCATCAAAAACTTAGCCAATGGTTATATTTTAGAGAATAACGTCGGTACTTTTAAATTATATGCGGCAACAGAAAACAGCTTTTTTCCTGAAGACATTCAAATTCCCTTACTTATGAAAAAAGCCACAGAAGAAAACAAAAAGTTTATAATAGAACCATTAATGATAAACCAGAAATCGATAAAAGAAATTATATTTTATTATTAAAAAAAAGTATCGAATGGAAGATCAAAAAATATTTAACCAAGCATCTAATTAAATAAATAATAATGTAGCTATCTATGGTTGAAGACGTAGAATATATAAATGAAATTATAGAAAATCATTCATTAATAGCTTATAAAGTATTGGTTAAAAGGTATGAAACTAGGGTTTTTACGTTATGCTTCAAGATAATAAAGCGTAGAGAAGAAGCAGAAGAAGTCGCACAAGATATATTTGTTTTATGTTTTAAAAAATTAAATGAATTACAGGATAAAAGAAAGTTTCCAAATTGGCTGATGAAAATTGCTTATTCAAAAGCCATTGACCATATTAGAAAAAAGCACGTGGTTAAAACTGATATTGATGCTATAAATGCATTACATTTTAAGGAAGAACAAACGCCATTAAAAAAGGCAATTATTCAAAATAGAAAAGAAATTATAGAAAAAGCTATAAATTTACTTGAGCCCATTGAGGCAAGTATTATAACCTTATTTTATATTCAAGATATTCCAGTGAAGGACATTGCAGAAATCACCCAACTATCCTTGAGTAATGTAAAAGTAAAACTATTCAGAGCTCGTACCAGTTTAAAGAAGATAATATCATCTTTATTAAAAGACGATTTAAAAGATTTTATTGAAGATTAATTATGAAACATATAGAACAAAACATATTATGGGCATATATTATTGATGATATAGAGCCTAAAAATATAGAAATTATAAAGCATCATTTAGACGTATGTCCAACTTGTAAGTATGAATATGAAGTTCAAGTAAAATTGCATAATGAACTCTATGAAATTGATGAAGATATGCCTTCGTTAGATTTTTCTACAAGCATTATAAACAAACTTGAAAAGAATTTGAAAATAGAAAGGGCAAATCAATTTTGGTTAAAGTTTGCAAAAACTGCAATTATAGGTGCTATCGTAATTTCTGTTATTTTACCTATGATTGTTTTAATATTGCAAAGAGTGGATTTTACTATCAGTAATGCTTATTTACATAAAGTAATATTTCCATTATCAAGTATTGGTTTGATTTTATGGGCGTTCTATGGAATGGATGTTTTCCTTAGACGCACTTATGTAAAATAGGAATTTTATAACGGCCTCATAAAATTTTGGTCAAAGCAATAGAGGAAATGAGCGTGCATATTTTAGGGGGTTAGCAATACTATTTCTTAAAAGTTTCAATTATACAAGGGATTTCAAAACAATGTTAACGAGTTCCAATGTTTCCTAAAATATAGTGAATGAGCCGTTAATTGTTTCCAAAATTATATTCAGCCTTGAATTTTTGTTTCTTTTGTTTCAAGACAAAAGATAATGAACATTAAAAAAAAAAGGATTAATTGAAGTTCTCAATATAACAGGTCCATAGAATTTTATTTTTATTAACGCATTTGCTTAATTAGATAAAACTTTAAATGTGTTCGTGAATCGCCTAAAGTGCGTTTTCTTAAAATTTATGCTCTTGTGGCAACCCAGGAGAATCTAGTAAAATTTTTTATAACGTGCATTTTATCGAATATGCGATTTTTAATAAGTGTAAAAAGGTTAGCTTTTATTTTGGCGTTGGCAAGCGATGGGAGTTATTCGCTGATTTTTATTTGATAATGCGGCACAGAACTGATTTTATGTACAAATAGCATAGCTATTCAGAAACCTTACATAAATACATTTGAACCATAATTTATATTATGTAAAATAGAATATTCAATATCTATGTAAGTAAGAAAATCAAGCCATATTAGCGACCTTTCTTTACCTCTCACCGATTATTTTATTTATAATTTTAAAATTATGAATTGCTTTATCTAGCTTTACCGCCGAGATACTAACCCTTAAAAATATCAAAATGAAAAAAGCCCCTTTTTTAGTACTTTTGCTTATGCTGTTTTTTCTTTCAAGTTGCGGAAGTGATGATAATATAGAACCTGCCGCAGTAAATGAAATAATTATAGACCAAGTAGAATATCAATTGACCGCTATAAATAACTCCGGTGTGACCGGGGTTGCAACATTTACCAGAGACAGTAACTTCAATACGACCATCTTAATCAGGCTGAATAACACCACAACCGACGAACATCCCGCCTATATCCGTTTTAATAGTGCCTCCGAAGGTGGCGAGGTTGCCATTACCCTTACGGTCTGTACCTGTGCTGAAGGTACCACTATTGTGACCAAACTGGACGATGGGACCCCTATTGATTTTGACGGGCTTATAAAACTGGATGGCCATGTAAGTATCCAGGAAAGCAGTGCCAACCCTGATGTGGTCATTGCTCTTGCCGATATCGGTAGCAACGCGAATTAATTATAGCTTTACTCTTTAAAAAAATAAAAGATCCCTGGCTCCAAAATGGTCAGGGGTTTTTTTATGCCAAATAGAATATATTTCTTCCACCTAGTAATAAGCCATACTATTTCCTATGAGCGCCTTTTATATGCAACTCACCGAAATATCTATTTGTAATATTAAAATTACCAATTGCTTTCTTTAAATTTGTATAATAATATGCAATTAAAAAAAAAAGAATGAAAAGAGCCCCTTTTTTAGTACTGTTTTTCGGCATAGCAATTCTTTCAAGTTGTAACGGCGATGAAAATATTGAACCTACCGGAATAAATGAAATAATTGTAGATCAAATTGATTATACATTAATTTCAGTAAATGGATCCGGAATTACAGGAAAAGCTACCTTAACAAGAGATAGCAACGATAATACCACCATACTAATTGAACTAGATAATACCAATACAGAAGAACACCCGGCCAATGTACGATTTAATACCGCGGCTGAAGGTGGCCCCGTTGCCATAACCTTAGAACCCTGTACCTGTGCAGTGAGCACTACGGTGGTAACCAAGTTAGATGATGGTACCCCAATTGATTTTGATAAGCTTTTAAATCTGGATGGGCATGTAAGGATTGAGGAGAGCAGCACTAACCCGGATGTTGTAGCCATTGCTGATATTGGTAAAAACGCTAATTAAGCATTCCAAACAACTTATAAATATTCCCTGGCCCTTTTTAAGAGCCAGGGATTTTATATAGACCATACCTCGAATGGTAAATACTCAGGAGAAATTGTAGAATAATCCAGGTGAAATTAAGAACTTCCTTTCTTAAATTTTTGGTGTTTAAAACCGATATTCAACAAGAGTCCCCCAATGATCATTCCCATGCCTACAATACTCCAGATAGAATAAGCCTCCCCTAAAAAAACCACTCCCACGATTACTGCAAAAAAGACTTCCAGATATTTTAAAGGTGCAATTGCATTGGTCTCGCCTATCTGAAAAGCTTTTGTCATGAAAAGTTGGCCAAAGTAACCAAAAACACCAAGGCTCAATAACAACAGCCAATCAATTCCTACAGGCGTATTCCAATTGAAAATGGCTCCCGCGCCTCCTATGATTGCAGCGATACACATAAAATAGTTTACTATGACCACGGGATGTTCCCTATTCCCAATCCTGCGAATGATGATATACACCAGTCCACTGAAAACTGAGGATACAAGCACCAATACCAGTCCAAAAACCGGAACGGCCCGGTCCAGTCCTTTTAACACCAAAACCCCTAAAAACGAGATCAGAAAAAACAGCCATTGTATCGGTTTTACATTTTCCCTGAGCAATAAAATGGCAAAAATAGCCGCAAAAATGGGTGCTATATAGCGCAAGGCTACAGCGGACCCGAGAGGCATATAATGCAGAGCCATAAAAAATAACACCATTGAAGTAGAGCCCACTAAGCCCCTTATAACCAATAATTTACGATGTGTTCCCAAAACAGGGATTCCCTTGCTTAACAAAAACCCAAATGTAAAGAAAAGAGAACCCAGAGACCTGAAAAAAACCAATTGGTAAGCACTGTATATGGTAAGGAATTTCAAAAGCCCGTTCATCGCTGTAAAGGCCAATGTGCTCAATAGCATATAATATATGGCCTTTTTAAGTTCCATAATTGGGTTATAATTATGCAGACAAAGATAATATAAGTGAAAATGTCCTTTCTATAAATTCTGTGATCAAGGCACTGAAAAGTATCTTTAGAATTGCTCTACCAGAACATAGGCAATTTTAATAGCACTTGTACCTTTGGCAATATCTGTCCAGGCAAAATAGACTTTATCCTTTACCAATTCCATTTGAGGGAATCCCGTTTTACGCGACCCATCTATTTGGGCAATTATTTTATAATCAGATTTTTTTCCTGTACTTGCTATTTTTAACGCCTTTAATTGTGCCCCGCTATCTTTAGACTCCATCCAGCTTACTATTGCGGTATTAGCATCCAGTAATAAAACGTCTACCCTTCCTATGGCATTTCCTTCATCTACGGGAATCGGGCTGCCAAAATGTTCTCCGCCATCTTTTGAAAATACCAGATTCACTTTAGGCACATCAGTGGCAGCCGTAAACCAGGCTACCGCCAAATTATTTCCCAAACTTGCTACTTTAGGCCCGTTTACCGGACACCCTTTTATTAGCCAATTATCTTGATATATTGTTTTAGGGGCAGTCCATTTTCCCGCAACCTGTCTTACTATACTCATATCCCTTATTTCCTCCTCAGAACGGTCTCTATAAATCACTATCGGGCCGTTCCTTGTAATTGCTGCTGTAGTCTGACAACAATCGCAGGTCCGGTTATCCAAAATAGTATCCATACTAACTTCCCCCATTGCTGAAACCAAGGCTGCTCTGACGGTCATAGCGCCCCGGGATCCGTCCTCTTTTTCTAAGGTATTGCGTCCATCCAGCCAGGTTACAAAAAAGGAACTGTCCTTATATGGGACTGCAGATACAAATCCGTGTTCAGTGGGTGTGCCATCAGTATGCAAAGGCATATCCGTCTCCCACTTTGTGGAAGTAGCCGGAAGCACGTTTAGTTTTACATCATAGGAATAAGTTCCCGCAGCTGATTTCTTGAGAACATGAGACAGCAGATTGCCATTATTTTCGGTAATCATCGGAAAATCGGCCCAATTCACAAACCAATCATCCCCCTGGAGGATTTCCCGTGAAGCCTGCCATTTTCCTTCCTTCATTTCAGCGTATTGTAAACTAGTCAGGGTATCCCCGCTATTTTCTACCCATGACATAAACACTTTCTCACCATTCGAAAATAAATAAGGGAGCGAACTATTTTTACCGACTGGGGCATCGACATAATTTACCTCTTCCACTATACTTTTCCCCGGTTGGACACAGGAAGTCAGCAAAAGTATCAAAACGACCGGCAAGCAACTGGAATGGTTTTGCATTTAATGAGTATCTTTTAATTTTTGTATCACTTCCGGGGCATCCCAGGTTACGCCGCCCACAATTTTTTCAACCTTCTCCCCTTCTTCATTATATATAAATGTAGTTGGAAGGCTGTTAATTTCTTGCTTCGCCCAGGAGCCGCTATATCTAATAAACTTAAAATCAAATCCTCGTTTCTCCTTAAAGGCCTTAATAGTTTCTAAAGACTGGTCTGAAGCCAGTAAAAAAATGTAATTTTCCTTTTCCAAAATAGCCTGGGACCGAAGCATGGATGGCATCTCTTCTATACAAGGCCTGCACCAGGTAGCCCAATAATTCAGAAGTACTCTCTTTCCCTTATAATCGGCAATCATGAGCACATTACCTTCCAAGTCTTCAAATTGATTTTCCGTTTTGATCATTTGATCTGTCTCAACGCCTTTTTTATTGGCTGCTCCTTCCTCCTTAACTCCTGGTTTACATGCTATTAGCAATAGCAGCAGGAATGTATATAAAGAAAATAGTAGTCTCATAAATCTCAATTATAACAGCCGAAAGTAAAGAAAATAATGAGCATTAAGAAAGGATTCGACCAAAAAGCAATTGCAGAAGTTACTCTTCAAGCTCTTCAAACTTGTTGTTTGTCAGTAAAATTTTGGAAAGTTTTTTGGAGCCATTATTCTTATACAGGTCACGTATGAGTTTCTGACGTTTGTTTTCGGAAATGTCAAGGGAGTCAATCATGTCCCTCATCAACAGTATTTCTGTGCGGCGAGCTTCCTCTGCAGCAAGATAATCCGGTTCAAATTGAAACAGCGCCGGGCCTTCTTCCTCTTCTATTTGTTTTCTTGCCTCTTTTTGCGGCGCATATTGCGCATAGCCAGTTTTAGCCAATAAAAGAATACCCATAAAAAGAGCCGTTCTAAGTAATTTTTTCATGTTTCCAAACTGTGTTCAATCTCAAAGTACAAAAAACTCTTATATGACATTCAATTTGCCGGACGAAAGGCATGCTTTTAAGTTATTCTCTTTGTTTAAGCTACCATTGTCCAGGGTATTACAAGATTTCTATGTATCTTAAGGTTCCAAAAACCTTTGCCTTCCAATGAAAAACCTTAGTACCTTAATTATTATGGTATGCTGTGTCTTTTCATATGCCCAGGATTATATAGATATTGGCAAGTTTTATATAAGTACCACCCCTCAAAATGCCTTTAACCAGGAAAGTACAGGAACAACCGCTATTCAAGAGTTTGGTTTTCAAGTGGATGTCCCTATAGTACTCGACAGTACAAATGCTATTTTAGTTGGCGGTTTTGCAAACCGAACCGACCTGTTCTTAGACCCTTCTCTTCCTGAAATATCCAGGCTTTACGCCGTGGGTGCCAAAATAGGAATAAATCAAAACTACAATAAAAAATGGAGTGCTACCTACCTGCTTTTTCCAAAAATGGCCACTGATTTCTCCAGTGGTTTTAGACGTGGCTTTCAATTGGGTATTCTGGCACTGTTCAGTCAGAAGAAAACAAACAAGCTTAAATACTCCTACGGCCTCTTTTACAACAGCGAAGAATTTGGTCCTCTCATTGTTCCTATACTAGGGATTTACTATAAAAGTCCTAATGATAGATTAGAAGCTAATATCCTTCTTCCACTCTTGGCCGATCTTAATTATACCCTCGGGAGAAGAACCAATATAGGAGCTAATTTTGATGGTATTGGCACCTCCTATGCCATATCCAATCCCAGCTTCCCAAATACCTATGTAAATAAAAACACCAATGAACTTTATTTCTATTTTGAATACGAATTAGCCCCTACTCTAAACCTGCGTTTTAAAACAGGATATACGTTCTTTAGAAACTATAGAATCTATGATGAAAACGACAAGGTAGACCTTTCTATTTCGTCTATTTACTTTGGGGATAATAGAACCATACTCAATACCGATTTTGAGGATGGATTTGTTTTTAAAGCTGTTCTTCGGTATCGTTTTAACCTGCCAAATTAAGTATATTATTACTTTAGTATATGCGCTCTAATTTACTTATTTATAGCTATTTGATTTTTTAAAAAACATGATTATAGGACACCAGGACATTGATCTCAGGAAAAGAGATTTCCTGATTACCTTTTGATATATTATATAACTAAACCTTAAAGTTATAAGCTGCCCTGATTATTGAATCTTACGTATTGCTTATATTTACATCCTCAATTTTCTCCAGACCATTGTTCTCCATATCCTTTGGGTTTAATTGCAAATTCAGATCATTAATCTAAAACTGATCAACAATTAACACTGCCCGCAGTCTTCACAACCCTAACTTTTATAGATTTACTGATGGGAGTCCGGCTTATGTCTGCATAGTGATCATAGGGCACCAATGCGTTGGTCTCCGGAAAGTAGGCCGCTAAATTACCCCTGGGTATTTTATAAGGCAGGACTTTAAAATTATAGGCTATCCTTGTTTTTTGATCATAAGTGCTGCTCAGATTTACAACGGCCATTTTCTCTAAACTCTTTTGCGCCATATCCTGAGGGTTCATAAACACAATCCTCCTTTCATTATAAACCCCCCGGTATCTGTCGTCCATGCCATAAATGGTGGTATTAAACTGGTCGTGAGACCGAATAGTCATCAGTATAAATTCATCCGCCTCCAGCTTATGTTCCGGCAGCTTATTTACTGTTATCCTGGCCTTCCCTCCGGGTAGTTTGCTAAAATCTCGTTCCCTCACATTGTTTGGGAGGTAATAACCCGCCCCTTTGGCCCTTACCTCTGTGTTTTCAAAGCCTTTGGCTACTTTATCTATCATTTCCCTGACCCTGCTGTAATCGCTTCCTAGGGCTTTCCAATCTACCGCGTGCTCCCCTTTAAAATAGGCTTCTGCCAGGCAAGCAATTAGCTCAGGCTCGCTTTTTAGTTGCTCAGAAGGTGCTTTTAATACCCCTTGAGATTTGCGTACCCGGCCCATACTGTTTTCTACGGTAACAAAATGCTCAGCACCTCTGGCTTCTTTTTCAGACCGCCCGTAAGTGGGTAAAATCAGAGCTGTTGTTCCCGTAACCAAGTGGCTGCGATTTAATTTGGTGCTTATCTGAACAGTGAGCCGGCATTTTTGAAGGGCTTCGCCTGTATAATCGGTATCGGAGGCTGCCATTAAAAAATTACCTCCCA
>Ga0316188_10000015_pt1 | contig 46636 bp, 43 predicted proteins | sample Phiworburrow1_MG_FD_204933 | JGI IMG/M metagenome (GOLD analysis project Ga0316188, IMG submission 204933) | Coastal sediment microbial communities from Maine, United States - Phippsburg worm burrow 1 | ecosystem: Environmental > Aquatic > Marine > Coastal > Sediment | place: USA: Maine... | reverse complement strand
TTCGTCCAGGATTTCCGCCTGGACCCGGCCGCGCCGGCAGGCTTCAACGTACGGGACGCGGTGAAACATCACCAGTGAGTAGCGCGGGATGAACACGCCCGGGTGAAGCCGCTCCAGTTCGCGCTCCAGCGCCTTGCGTAGCATGAACTCCCGGTGGCGGACGGAATCCCGCATGGTGCGGAAGGCGTCCAGCGCCATGTCGGCGATGGCTTCCGCGTTGGCTTGGCGGGCGTGCTGCAGCTGGCTGAACGCCGTGTCCCAGTCGTCCGCGCCGCCGTCGATGATTTCCATCAGGGCGGTGCAATCCTCGAATGCGGCATTCACGCCCTGGCCGTGAAACGGCACGATGGTATGCGCCGCATCGCCGATCAGCAGGCCCAGGCCTCCCACGTGCCAGTGACTGCAGCGAATCGTTCCCATCTGGCCGACCGGGTTGTCGGAGAACTCCCTCTCCAGCTCCGGAATCAGCGGCGCCGCATCGGGAAAATTGAAAGCCATGAAGGCCTCCTGGCGGGTCCAGGAATCCAGTTCGGCAAAGCCCCAGGGCATGCGATGGTCGCCCTTGCGGGGCAGGAACAGCATGGCCGAAAAATTGCCGTCGATGTCGGGCATGGCAATCATCATGTAACCGCCGCGCGGCCAGACGTGGAGCGCATGGGGGTCCAGTGGCGGCTGCCCGTCCGCGCCGGCCGGAATCGACAACTGCTTCCAGCCGGCGTCCAGCAGTTCCTGCCCGATCTGCAGGTCGGACGCCCCCAGCATGCTGCGGCGCACCCGCGATCCGGCGCCGTCAGCCCCGACCAACACGTCGAAGGTCCGCTCGCCGGCATCATCCAGCGAAAGGGTGCGCGCGCTCCAGTCGATAGCCTGCAGTTTTTGCCCGAACCGGATGTGCACCTTGCCGGTAGCCTCGGCCGCGTCGAGCAGGCAGTGCGTGAGGCGTTCCCGGCTGATGCTGTACAGCGCTTCGTAGGCATAGATCCCGTAGGGCTGCAGCGTCGTTGCGCCCCGGCGGTCGTGGATCATGCGCCCGTGCAGCGCAGTCACCAACGTGCCGACGGCTTGCTCCATGCCGGCCAGGCGCAGGGCATGGCGGCCGCGCTCACCGAGCGACAGGATGCCGGGTCCGGGCGCCAGCGGCGCGCCCCGGCGCGGGTCGGGAGAGCGCTCGAACAGCTCGGATGAGAAACCCCGCTGAGCCAGCAGGATGGCCAGCAGCGTGCCGCTCAGGCCGCCGCCGATGATGGTGATGTTGCGGGTATCGCGGATACGCATTTACTTTGCCTGGGCCGCCCAGTCCCCAACTTGCCGCAGGAATTCGTGGCAGTCCTCGAAACGATTGTACAGCGGCACCGGCGCGACCCGCAGGATGTCCGGTTCGCGCCAGTCACTCACCACGCCATGCTCCCCCAGCCAGCGATACAGCTCGCGGCCCCGTTCGTGACCGGCGCGCACCCTCAGGGAAAGCTGGCAGCCGCGGCGCCCGGGGTCGGCTGGTGTCAGCACTTCGAGCACGTCACCCAGCCGGGATTCGATGGCGCCGGCCAGCCATTGCGTCATGCCGAGGGATTTGGCCCGCAGGCGCTCCATGCCCGCCTCCCGGAACAGCGCGAGCGAGGCGCGCAGCGGCGCCATGGCCAGGATTGGGGGATTGGACAGCTGCCACGCCTCGGCCCCGGCTGCAGGCGTGAAGTGTGGATCCATGCGAAAACGGCCGCTGCGCTCGTTGCCCCACCAGCCCTCGAAACGGGGCAGCGAAGTATCGCCGGCGTGACGCGCGTGCACGAAACTGGCCGCCACCGCGCCCGGCCCGCCGTTGAGGTATTTGTAGGTGCACCAGGCCGCGAAATCACAGCCGGAATCGTGCAGCTGCAGCGGCAGGTTGCCGGCCGCGTGCGCCAGGTCGAAACCGACGCGGGCCCCGGCCGCGTGCCCGGCGACGGCGATCCGCCGCAGATCGAACGCCTGGCCGCTTGCATACTGCACACCGGGCCACAGGACCAGCGCCACCTCTTCACCGTGCGCTTTCAGCCAGGCCTCGATATCTGCTTCCTCATGCAGGCGGCCTCCGGACCCCGGCTCCAGTTCCACCAGGCATTGCGCCGGATCCAGGCCATGAAAACGGATCTGGGACTCCACCGCGTAGCGATCGGAAGGAAAGGCGCCGCGCTCGATCAGGATCTTGCGCCGGTGGCCTGCCGGCCGGTAAAAACTGACCATCAGCAGGTGCAGGTTGACGGTCAGGGTATTCATGACCGTCACTTCGCCCGGCTCCGCGCCGACCAGTCCTGCCAGCATTGCCGCAAGGTCGTCACCGTAATCGATCCAGCAGGGCTCGCCCCGAAAGTGACCGCTCACGGCGAGTTTGCGCCACCGCCCCATCTCGGTTTCCAGCGCCGATTCGGCTGTGCGGGGCTGCAAGCCCAGCGAGTGACCGCAGAAGTAAGCCTGGTCGCCGCCCGCTGACTGTTGCGGTATCCAGAAGGCATCACGGAATTCCCGCAGGTCGTCCTGGCGATCAAGCTCACGCGCACTTTCCAACAGGTTTTCCATTCGGCTCAGTCCTCGACGCATGGCCAATTATACGAACATTGACCTGAACATTGGCTCCGATCCGCTGCACACGTACAATGCGCGCGGAGCCCCGACTGGCCATGTCCTTGAAACGCAACACCTTCCATTTCGATCTACCGCGCGAACTGATCGCCCAGAACCCGCTGCCGAATCGTTCGGACAGCCGCCTCTTGCAGCTGTCGCTGGCGAGCGGCCGGGTTGCCGATCGCCGCTTTCGCGATCTGCCAGGCCTGCTGCATACCGGCGACCTGCTGGTGTTCAACGACACGCGGGTGATCCCGGCCCGGTTGTATGGCCGCAAGGAGAGCGGCGGGAGAGTCGAGGTCATGCTGGAGCGGTTGCTGGGCGACCGGGAATGCCTGGCCCAGTTGCGCGTCAGCAAAACAATGCGGCGCGGCGGGGCAATCCAGTTGGAAGACGGTTCCCGCTTACTGGTGGAAGGCAGGGAAGACACGTTTTTCCGCCTGCGTCTCGAAGAGGGTAGCCTGAGCCAGAAGTTGCAGGTCCTGGGCCACATGCCACTGCCGCCTTACATCACCCGCGAAGACACACCGGCCGATGCCGAGCGTTACCAGACGGTTTACGCCGAGCGGCCGGGTGCCGTTGCAGCGCCGACCGCGGGCCTGCATTTTGATGCCGGTCTGCTGGCCGAGCTCGATGCGCGAGGCATCGAACAGGCCCATGTGACTTTGCACGTCGGCGCCGGAACCTTTCAGCCGGTGCGCAGCGAAAACATCGAGGATCACCGCATGCATGCGGAGTACCTGGAGGTCTCGCAGGCGGCCTGCGCCGCGGTCGAGCGCGCTCGCGAGCGGGGCGGGCGGGTGATCGCGGTCGGCACCACGTCGGTGCGGGCGCTGGAGAGCGCCGCACAGGAAGGAAAGTTGCAGCCATTTGCCGGCGACAGCCGGATTTTCATTTACCCTGGCTACCGCTTCCGCGTCATCGACGGCCTGGTGACCAACTTCCACCTGCCCGAATCGACCTTGCTGATGTTGGTGTGCGCCCTCGCCGGTACCGATCAAACGCTGGCAGCTTACCGTCACGCGGTCGCCGAAGGTTATCGCTTTTTCAGCTACGGCGACGCCATGCTGATCCTGTGATGAGGGCGGGAAGCGCCGCGCCTTGTATGTAATAATTCGCTCCGCGATTGAAACCGGAGTTTGCGATGTCCAGTCTGATCGAGCAGGCACGAGCCAGGGAATGGTTTTACGCCTACGAGTTGCCTGACGGCAGTGTCACGCCGACCTATCACGGCGTCGAAATACAGGCCATTCACGACACGCGCTGGCAGATGCTGGAGCGCTGCTTCGACCAGCATATGGGCGCGGACCGCAGCGGCCTGAGCGCGCTCGACCTCGCTTCCCACCAGGGTTGGTTCGCCGTCAAGATGGCGCAGGCTGGTTTCGGCCGCGTTGAGGGCATCGATGCGCGCCAGGCCCATGTGGACGACAGCAGCCTGATCGCTGATCTGTATGGCTTGCAGGGGCTCTCCTTCCGCCAGGGCGATATCCATGAACTCGACCCGCTGGCGCTGGGGCAGTTCGATGTGGTCCTGATGATGGGCCTGCTGTATCACCTGGAAAACCCGGTCGGTGCGCTGCGCACCTGTCGTGCATTGTGCCGCAAGCTGTGCCTGATCGAGACCCAGATCGTGCCGGGCATGAGCGGCTGGGTGGACTACGGTGGGTACCAGTACGTGCGGCCGCTGAAAGGCAGTTTCGGCATCATCGACGAGACCGGCGATACGCACGGGCCGGAAGCCAGCATCACCGGCATCTGCCTGGTGCCGAGCCTGGAAGCTCTGCTGTGGATCCTGGAAAAAGTTGGATTCTCGCGGGTCAGTGTGCTGGAACCGCCTGCCGACGCCTACGAGCAGTTGCTGCACCACAAGCGGGTCATGGTGGCGGCCCAGGTGTGAGCCACGCTGCCGAGGACTCAGCCAGGTGAAGTTCGCAGTTCACAAGGTCTGCGGCCTGGCCCGCACCGGCCTCATCGAGACGCGGCGCGGGCCGATCAGGACACCGGCGTTTATGCCCGTCGGCACCTATGGCACGGTCAAGGCCATGAAGCCGGAAGAGGTGCGGGCCACCGGCGCGGACATCCTCCTCGGCAACACTTTTCACCTGATGCTGCGCCCTGGCACGGGCGTGATCGAAAAGCACGGCGGCCTGCACGCCTTCATGAACTGGCCACACCCGATCCTGACCGACTCCGGCGGCTTCCAGGTCTGGAGCCTGGCCGAGCGGCGCAAGATCACGGAGCAGGGGGTCACTTTCGCATCGCCGATCGACGGCTCGAAGGTGTTCATGGGTCCGGAGGAATCGATGGCGGTACAGCGGTCGCTCGGTTCCGACATCGTGATGATCTTCGACGAGTGCACCCCGTACCCGGCCACCGAGGAACAAGCCAGCCGTTCCATGGAGTTGTCGCTGCGCTGGGCGGAGCGTTCGCGTCGCGCCCACGAAGGCAACCCGTCCGCGCTGTTCGGGATCGTGCAGGGCGGGATGCATGAAGACTTGCGGCGGCGTTCGGCCCGGGAATTGGTGGCCATTGGCTTCGACGGCTACGCCATCGGCGGTCTATCGGTCGGCGAGCCCCACGAGGAGCGCGACCGGGTGCTCGACGTCACCGTGCCGGAGTTGCCGGCGGACCGTCCGCGCTACCTGATGGGGGTGGGGCGCCCCGAGGACATCATCGCCGGCGTGGTGCGCGGCATCGACATGTTCGATTGCGTGCTGCCGACGCGCAACGCCCGCAACGGTTATCTCTTCACCAGCCGGGGCGTGCTGAAAATCCGCAATGCCCGCTACGAGCAGGACACCGGTCCGGTAGACCCGGACTGCGCTTGTGCCACCTGCACCCATTATTCCCGCGCCTACCTCAGGCACCTCGACCGCTGCAACGAAATGTTGGGTTCGCAGCTGATGACCCTGCACAACCTGACCTTCTACCAAGGCCTGATGCAAGGCCTACGCGACGCCATCGCCGCCAATGAGCTTGAATCCTTCACCACCACCTGCCTGCAGCGGTTGGCCCTGGGCCCCCTGTGAAGCTCAAGCTCCCTGCGACGCGTTGCTGCGCCGAAAGGCTGGGGCGGGTCCCCCTCTTCGGGACATTCGGGCTGTCGGGAACAGCCGAATAGCGCACAGGGACGTCTTGAGCGTGTCCCGGAGAGGGGGACCCGGCCCAGCCCCAGAACAAACCCCCAACCGCGAGCAGGTCATGTTCCCAACAAACCATGGCCCGCCGCTGCCCATATGCTCTATAATGCCCGGCTGCACAACATTCATTTCTGAGGACCGTCATGGAATTCCTGGATTTCTTTATTGCCAGCGCCTATGCGCAGGACGCTCAGCCCGGCGGGCTGCTGTCGTTTCTTCCGCTGATCGTCATCTTTGTCGTTTTCTATTTCCTGCTGATCCGCCCGCAAATGAAGCGCGCCAAGGAGCACCGCAAGCTGGTTGCCGAGCTGGCCGTTGGCGACGAGGCGGTAACGAATGGCGGGCTGCTCGGCCGCATCACCAAGGTTGGCGAATCGTTCGTGACACTCGAACTGGCCGACAATGTACAGATCAAGGTCCAGAGACACGCCATCTCGAGCATCATGCCCAAGGGCACGATTAAATCCGCCTGAGCCGGCCCTAAAAACTACAAAATTTTTCGCATTCCGAGGCTGAAGAATGAACCAATATCCTGCCTGGAAGTACGCGCTCATCGGGATCATCCTGCTGGTCGGCCTGGTTTATGCCCTGCCGAACCTGTTCGGTGAAGACCCCGCTCTGCAGGTAACTTCCGCCCGCGGTTTCGCCATCTCGCCGGAACTCTCCAAGGTTATCGACGATGCCCTGGCCAGCGAGCAGATCGGCGCCATGGACCATGAGCAGGTGGGCAATAGCCTGCTGTACCGCTTCGACTCGACGGCTGACCAGATCAGGGCGTCCGACGTGGTCAAGAAGGCCGTTGGCGAGCAGTACGTTGTTGCGCTGAACCTGGCGCATGCGACGCCGTCCTGGCTGCGCAAGCTGGGCGGCAAGCCCATGACGCTGGGCCTGGATTTGCAGGGCGGCGTGCACTTCCTGATGCAGGTTGACATGGACACGGCCCGCGGCCAGCAGCTCGACCGTTTCGTGGACGACCTGCGCAGCGCGCTGCGCGCCGACAGCATCCGCTATGTATCGGTGCGGCGCGAGGGCAACGGGCTTGTAGCCCAGTTGCGCAGCAGTGAGGATCGTGACAGCGCGTTGGAGATCCTGCGCAAGGATCAGAGCCTGCAAGGACTGGATGTCGAAACGGTGCAGGGCGGTGAGTATTTCGCACTGAGCGCGACGGTACAGGAACGGCAGTTACTGGAACTGCAGCAGACTGCGCTGAAGCAGAATATCACCACTTTGCGCAACCGCGTAAACGAGATCGGTGTGGCCGAACCCGTCATCCAGCAGCAGGGCGCCGACCGCGTCGTGGTGCAGTTGCCGGGCGTGCAGGACACGGTCCAGGCCAAAAAGATCATCGGCGCCACCGCGACCCTCGAGTACCGCGCGGTCGATGAACAGAATGATGCCTTCACTGCCGCACAGACCGGCCGCGTGCCGCCGGAATCGAGGCTGTACGAGGACAAGAACGGCCAGCCGGTGCTGTTGAAGAAGCGCCTCATCGTTTCGGGCGACCAGCTGATCGGGGCGTCCAGTGGTTTCGACCAGCAGACTGGGCAGCCACAGGTCAGCGTTACGCTCGATGGCGTAGGCGCCAAGCGCATGCTGGATTTCACCCGTGATAACGTGGGCAACCGTATGGCGGTGGTCTACATCGAGCAAAAACCGGGCGGCCGCTTGACCGAGGAAGTGATCAGTGTCGCCGTGGTGCGGGAACCGTTCGGCAAACGCTTCCAGACCACCGGGCTGGACTCGATGGCCGAAGCCAGCCAGCTGGCGTTGCTGCTGCGCGCGGGCGCCCTGGCCGCGCCGATGGAGATCGTGGAAGAGCGCACCGTGGGTCCCAGCCTGGGCCGGGACAACGTAGAGCAGGGCTTCAAGTCGGTCGTCATCGGCTTCGTCCTGGTACTGGTGTTCATGGCCTTCTACTATCGCGTCTTCGGCTTGGTGGCCAACCTCGCCCTGTTCGCGAACCTGTTCCTGCTGGTCGCGCTGCTGTCGATGCTTGGCGCCACGCTGACCATGCCGGGTATCGCCGGTATCGTGTTGACGGTCGGCATGGCGGTCGATGCGAACGTGCTGATCTTCGAGCGCATCCGTGAAGAACTGAGGAACGGCAATACGCCTCAGGCCAGTATTCGCGCCGGTTATGAAAAGGCGTTCTCGACCATTGCCGACGCCAACATTACAACGCTGATCGCGGCCTTCGTGCTGTTCCTGTTCGGCACGGGACCGATCAAGGGCTTCGCCGTGACCCTGTCACTGGGCATCGTGACGTCCATGTTCACCGCGATCATGGGAACGCGCGCTGTCGTCAACCTGATTTATGGCGGCAAGAAGCGCGTCACCAAGCTGTCGATTTGAGAGGCCATCGTGAAGTTACTCAAGCAGAAGACACACATTGATTTCATCGGCAAGGACCGCTACTTCCTGGCGTTGTCCGTGGTACTCGTCGTCGCAAGCATAACGTTCCTGGCGATCAGGGGGCTGAACTTCGGTCTGGATTTCACCGGTGGCACGCTGATCGAAGTGAGCTTTCCGGAGGCAGCCAATATCGAGCAGGTCAGGGACAACCTGCAATCCGTCGAACTGGGCGATGCGGTGGTGCAGACCTTTGGCGCGGCGAATGACCTGGTTGTGCGCGTCCCGCCACGAAGCGAAGACGAGAGCAGCGCCGATATTTCAACGCTCGTCTTGAACGCGCTGCAGCAGGGTGTGGAAGGCGAGGTGGTCATGCGGCGGGTCGAGTTCGTCGGTCCCCAGGTGGGCGACGAACTGACGGAACAGGGCATTCTGGCGGTCGTATACGCGCTGATCGGCATCTTCCTTTACGTGATGGTGCGCTTCCAGTGGCGATTCTCGGTGGGCGCTGTCGTTGCGACGGTCCATGACATCGTCATTACGATGGGCGTGATTTCACTGCTCCAGGTCGAGTTCGACCTGACGGTCGTCGCAGCGATTCTTGCCGTGATCGGCTACTCGCTGAACGACACGATCGTCGTGTTCGACCGCATTCGCGAAAACTTCCCGAGAATGCGCAAGAGCACACCGCCGGTAGTCGTGAATTCCTCGATCAACCAGACGCTGTCCCGCACCTTGATGACCTCGGGCACCACCTTGCTGGTGCTGGTCGCACTGTTCATTTTCGGCGGCAAGATCATCCACGCGTTCGCCTTTACGCTGATTGTGGGCGTCGTGGTCGGTACCTACTCGTCCATTTACGTGGCGAGCACGACCATCCTGAGGCTGGGCGTCAGCAAGTTCGACCTGATGCAGGTGGAGAAAGAAGGCGCCGGAGCGGCAATCGATTCGCAACCCTGATCCCGAATAAATTCGGTCCTACTGCCATTTGGCGGCGATGAGTTGCCGCAACGGGGTCATGATCTTGTAGGGCGCGGCGATGATGGAGCCTGATTCCTCGAATCCGTCGCCACCGTCGAAATCCATTACCACGCCACCGGCCTCGCGCACGATCAGAGCGCCAGCCGCCACGTCCCAGGGGTGCAGTCCGATTTCGAAATAGCCGTCCAGGCGGCCGGCGGCCGTCCAGGCCAGGTCGAGGCTGGCTGTGCCGGCGCGGCGAAAGTCCTCCACGTTAGACAGCACCGACTGGAACACGCGCGAATATTTCGGCATCAACCGCGGCTGCCGGAACGGGAAGGCCGTGGCCAACACGGCGCCCTCGAGGGTCTTGCGCGCCGAAACCCGGATCCGTTTCTGGTTGAGCGAGGCTCCGGAGCCGCGACTGGCCGTGAACAGCTCGTCGCGCATCGGGTCGTAGACCACTGCGTGCTCGGTGCGGCCCTTTTGCTGGTAGGCGATGGACACGGCGAAGTGGGGGATGCCGTGCAGGAAATTACTGGTGCCGTCGAGCGGATCGATAACCCAGACACACTCGCTGTCGCCGGAGGGGCCGGATTCCTCGCACAGGAAGGCGTGGTCCGGGTAGAAGCGTTTTATTTCCCGTACAATCTCTGCTTCACAGGCCCGGTCGACCTCGCTGACGTAGTCGTGGCGGGCCTTGCGCTCGACGGGGATAGCCTCCACGCGCTGGATCTGGCGGCGCATGATGTTGGCCGCGGCGTGCGCGGCTTCGACAGCGACATTGAGTACAGGATGCGTCATGTCAGATCGTCCGGAAAAGGCGGCACAGGATACCAGAAGCGAGCCCACCATGGCAGCAGCAGAGGCTGCCGAGGTCGCGCAGCGACTGGCGCGTATCCGCGTCGTGCTGATCAACACCACCCACCCGGGCAATATCGGCGCCACGGCGCGCGCGATGAAGGTGATGGGGTTGTCCTCGCTGCACCTGGTGACGCCGAAAATCTATCCTCATGCGGAGGCCACCGCGCGCGCTTCAGGCGCCGACGACCTGCTGCAGCGGGCGCAGCTGCACGAGTCCCTGGAAAGCGCCCTGGCCGGTTGCGGCCTGGTGCTGGGCACCAGCGCCCGACTGCGCACGCTGCCGCTGCCGCTGCTGGACGCGCGCCGGGCGGCCGGCCAGGCTTTGGTGGAGTCCGCGCAGCACGAGGTCGCCCTGCTGTTTGGACGCGAGCGCTACGGCCTGACCAACGAGGAAATGCAGCGCTGTCACTTCCTGGTCAATATTCCCTCAAACCCCGAGTACTCTTCGCTGAACATCGCCCAGGCGGTGCAGATCATGGCCTATGAATTGCGCATCGCGGCGCAGGGCTTCGCCGATATCGAACTCGCCCCGCCGGACTGGCAGCCAGTCGACGATGTGCAGATGGAGCGTTTGTTCGAACACCTGGAACAGACCCTGCTGGACATCCGTTTCCTGAATCCCCGTCAGCCCAAAAGGCTGCTGGCCCGGTTGCGCCGGCTATTCAACAGGGCGCGTCCAGATCAAAATGAAATCAATATCTTGCGAGGTATTTTGAAAGCAACACAAGATGCTGCCCGTCACTCAGAGGAGACTTAGTGGAAGGCCTGACGGCAGAGGTTCGGGCCTGGCTTGAGCAGGGTGCTTTCGCGCGCGTTGACGACGTCGATCTGTTCTACCGGCTTGCGGGCGAAGAGCGTCGTGATCTCCCTTGGCTGGTGTGTTTTCACGGTTTTCCAACCAGTAGTTGGGACTGGCATTCGCTGCTGCCCTTCCTGAAGAGATCGCATCGCGTTCTGGTTTTCGACTTCCCCGGTTATGGGCTGTCGGCAAAACCGCCGCAGCGCGATTATTCGCTAATGCGCCAGCTTGACGCCGCCGAGGCCTTGCTGCGTCACCTGCAGATACAGGAGTTCGATCTGCTGACCCACGACATGGGCAACAGCGTGGCCTGCGAGCTGTTGCGGCGGCGTGAGCGGGGCGACTGTCCGTTCGAGGTGAAGTCGCTGTCCTTGCTCAACGGCGGCATATACATGGAACTGCACCGCGCCCTGTTCACGCAGAAACTGTTGCGTACACCGGGCGTTGGAGCGGTCGCCGGCCGTCTCAGCAGTTGGCGCCTGTTCCGCAGGCAGTATCCCAACGTCTATGCCGATCCGTCGCGGTTCGGCGAGGATCACTACCGCTTGCAGTGGTCACTGATGCTGCACAACGAGGGCCGGCGCGTGCTGCACAAGATTGCCGGCTACATGAGAGAAAGAACCCGCATGGGTGAACAGTGGACCGGACCGCTGGAGCGCCTCGACTTACCGTTCCGCGTAATCTGGGGAGACCACGATCCGATCGCGGTCTATGCGATCGCGCAGCGCTTGTGCAGCCGGAACCCGGGTGCTGTACTGCACACGCTGGACGGGATCGGCCACTATCCGCAACTGGAAGCACCGCAGCGCGTGGCGGAGGCGCTCGGTTTCTGAGCAGGGTTGACCCCACGCAGCTTGAGCGGTCGGCCCATTGGCAAATTCCAAGATTGAGCGTATAAGTCTGCTGCGTCGGCTCATCGACTTTGTTCACTGCAGGCGAGGAATACGAAAATGCTGGATAGGCAGCGTATCTGGCGGTGTGTTTATGGCAGGCTGTCCACCACAGCCATCCCCTTGTTATTGTTGTTCAATTTGGCCTACCCGTTGGCGTTGCAGGCTGCGCCGGTTGCATTTGAACTGGTTGCCGAGTTCGGTTCCACAGGCACGGCTCCCGGTCAGTTCGACAGCCCAGGTGGCGTGGCGATCGACAGCCTGGGGCGGATCATCGTTGCGGACTCGGGCAACAATCGGGTCCAGCTTTGCCAGCGTGACGGTTCCTGCACCACCTTTGGCGGCCCAGGTTCGTCGGCTGGTCAGTTCAGCTACCCGCTCGACGTGGCTCTCGACGATTTGGACCGGATTTTCGTCGTCGATACGGACAACGACCGCATGCAGGTGTGCAGCACCATGGGCGCCTGCACCGTCATTGGTGGCCTTGGGTCGGCCCTGGGCAGATTCGACGCGCCGCTATCGGTTGCCGTGACCCCCGACGGGCGTATGGCAGTGGCGGATCAGTTTAATGGCCGGGTACAGATTTGCACGGTGCACGGTGCGTGCGAAGCCATCGGCCGAATGGTCACGAACCCCGGAAATTACCAACCCGGCGAACTGGGCTTTACATTGGGCGTGGCGGCCGACCGCAGTGGTCATATCCTGGTGACCGACCACGCGGGCGGGGACACCCCCGCGCGGCTGCAGTTGCACAACGGGGAGCACTTCGTCGAAATCAGGGACAAATCCCATTCGCCGGCTGGATTCGAGTACCCTTCGGCGCTGGCAATCGATCGCTTCGACCGGCTTTACGTAAGGGACCAAACGGGCTGGAACCGATGCGATCATGGTGGTCATTGCGAATCGCTCGATCTGCCCGCGGGTCAGCTGGCATTTACCGCTTCAAATGAAATCGTCGTCAGCGACACACAGGGCAACCGCGTCCGCATCTACCGGAACACGCTGCCATTGCAGATCAATCCCGGCCTGAACGACGCCTGGTACAACCCGGCTACCTCGGGACAGGGATTTTTCATCAACGTATTCCCCGACGCCGGAATCGTATTCATGGCCTGGTTCACTTACGACCTCGTGCGTCCTGATGAAAGTGTTACGGCCTACCTGGGCGAACCGGGGCATCGCTGGATTACGGCCCAGGGGCCGTTTGCGGACAATCGAGCCGAACTGGAGGTGTGGGTGACCAGTGGCGGCGTGTTCGATGCCGCGGTGCCGGCGCCCGGACGGGTCATGGAAGGCAAAATCATCCTGGAATTCAGTGGTTGCAATGGCGGCTCCGTTTCCTACGAGTTCGACTCCGACGAAGCGCCGCGTGGTATCGTTCCCATCGAACGGATCGTGCTTGACAATGTGCCCCTGTGCGAGGCGCTTGGCGGGTAAGTCTCGGTTCGAATTGGACGATCCGCCTGGTTCTTGCCCAGGAGACACATTGGATGCAGATTCTCGAAGACGATCTGAGCGGCGATAAGACCGCAGGTCTGCTCCGTGAACATCTCGACGACATGCTCGAGATCACCCCGCCCGGGAGTGTTCATGCGCTCGATATCGACGCGCTGCGGAATCCGGCCATCACCTTCTGGACCGCCTGGGAAGGCGACGAATTGCTCGGCTGTGGGGCGCTCAAGGAACTGGATGCAGCGAGCGGAGAGATCAAGTCGATGCGCACCGCTGCGGCACGCCGGGGGCAGGGCATCGGTGCAAGGATACTCGAACACATCATTGCCGAGGTCACCCGGCGCGGCTACAGCTGCCTCAAACTGGAAACCGGGGCCCTGCCGCCATTCGCCCCGGCCCGAGCCCTCTACTCGAGATATGGTTTCGAGTCCTGCGGTCCCTTCGCCGAGTACCGGTACGACCCCAACAGCGTGTTCATGAGCAAGAAACTGGCATCGTCCGGCCGGTGAATCAGGCTGCGCGGGCCGCGCGGCTCACATGGACTTCAGGTAGCGGGGCCGTGCGATACCCGCAGGCATGTCGGGCGCGGCTTCGGGTTTGCCGGCCCGCAGTGACAGCGGGATGACGCCGGCCCAGATGGGGACCTGCGTTTCATTTTTCGGATCGTCCGGCGGCCCTTTGCGGGTCTTCACGCTGAAACGTTCGATCGGCAGGCTCAGCAGCGTCGTGGCGTTCAGTTCCTTGCGCGTGGAGGCCCGCAGTTCGGCGAGGCGCCCGGGCAGCAGGTGCTCGGTGAGCACGTCCAGCCCGCGCACTTTCTTGTCCGGATCCGTCACCGGGGCAGCCGAGCCGAACACCATCACCGAGCGGTAGTTCATCGAGGAATGGAAGGCCGAGCGGGCCAGCACCAGGCCGTCGAGGTGGGTGATCGTCACGCAGCAGGGCAGGCCGGCCGCCAGGTTCTTCGCCAGGCGGCTGGCGACGGAGCCGTGCAGCAGGAGCTCATCGCCGTCGCGGGCGTGGGCCATGGGTACCACGTAGGGTTGCCCGTCCAGCACGAAGCCGACGTGGCAGATGCGCGCGTCATCGATGATCGCGCAGGCCAGGTTGAAATCCTTGCTGCCCTGCTCGGGCAGGCGGCGCAATCGGGTGTCGGCTTTGCCGGTCATGTCGTCGGTTCCTCGTCTACGTTAGAATCGTCCTTTCGCTTACCTGGTGAATTCTATCCGTGACGGATCAGCAGGAGAAAGGTTCATTTACCACGACTGGCGATTTCGACCGCTGGGTGCAGAACGTCTGGCAGGTCGTGGAAGGCATTCCGCGGGGTCACGTGCTGACCTACGGCGAGGTCGCGCGACTGGCCGGGATGAGCCGGGCAGCACGCCGCGTCAGCCAGGCCATGCGGCGGGCCCCGCGTGACCGCAAGCTGCCGTGGCACCGCGTGGTCAATGCCCAGGGCCGCATCTCCTTCCCCGCCGACAGTTCCGGTTACCGGCAGCAGAAGGAGCGGCTGGAGCGCGAAGGGGTGGTATTCATCAAGGGCAAAATTGACCTCGAGCGGCATGGTTACAAGGGCGCGCTCGATCACCTCCTGTGGAATGAACCGCTATGAAAGCCACGGCACCACCGCAACATCATTTTGAACCGCAAAGGGCGCTGCAACAGCTACCGGGTGACAATGGCGAGGCCTGGCGGGTCCTGTTCGAGCACGGCTCGTTCGAGCTCGAGATTTACGCGCCGCGGGGCCATGACCCGCAGCAACCGCACACGCGCGACGAAATCTACGTGGTCATCGCGGGTACCGGCTATTTCCGCAACGGCGACCAGCGGCACGCCTTCAAGCCCGGCGACCTGCTGTTCGTGCCGGCCGGCGTGTCACACCGCTTTGAAGCGTTCAGCGACGACTTCGCCACCTGGGTCATTTTCTACGGCCCCGAGGGTGGTGAATGATCGAGCAGCTTCGAGCAGCGTGGCAGAAGCTCCGAGCCCGCAAGTGGCTATCGCTGGCGTTCGATGCTGCAGTCCTGCTGGCCGTATTCTTCGCGATCCATGCCTGGCAGACCCGCGAGCTGCCCGTTGACGAACTGGCGCCCGCCACCCAACTGGCCGTGCTGGAAGCGGCGGGCAGCCCCGGTGAGAGGCAGGCGGTCGTGGTGAGTGGGAAGGCCGGTATCGTGTACTTCTTCGCACCGTGGTGTGGTGTATGCCGCGCCAGCATCGGTAACCTCGACGGCCTGGTCAAAGGCGGTCAGGTGGCCTGGGGCACGGTGGTGGCGCTGGACTATGCCGACGTGGATGAGGTGCGGGACTTCATCGATCGGACCGGCGTTTCGCTTCCGGTGTTGCTGGGCGACGCGCAGACTGCGGCCAACTGGTCGGTGCGGGCCTTTCCCACTTACTACGTGATCGACGCCTCGGGCCGCATCGACAGCCGTTCGGTTGGCTACTCCACCTGGTTCGGCATGTGGGCCCGCGGTTGGCTGGCGCGTTGACCGGCCTGCGGCTGTGGAGGCTGTGGGCCGTGTTATGCCTCGGCGGCCTGTGTGGCCCGCTCGCCGCGGGCGAGGTTTGGGTCGATATCGATACGGGCTTGCGCAGCCTTACGGTGATGGATGACGAGGATGTCCTGAAGGTTTTCGAGAACATTTCGATTGGCCGCAATGGCGTGACGTCGGAAAAGGTCGTGAAAGATCGCAGGACCCCACTGGGCAGTTACCGGGTGCGCCGGATCAACAACCAAAGCCGCTTTCGTTTGTACTTCGGTTTCGACTATCCCAACCTCAAACAGGCACAGGGCGCGTTCAGGGCCGGCCGCATCACCTACGACCAGCTGAAAGCGATCCGCAAGGCTCATTACCTGAAGCAGGAACCGCCCTTCGACACCCCCTTGGGCGGGCTGATCGGAATCCATGGTATCGGTAACGGGGACGCCCGCATCCACGAGGATTACGACTGGACGGATGGCTGCATCGCCGTGACCAACCAGGAAATCGACGAACTGGCGCAGTGGCTTCGACTCGGTACCCGTGTCGAGGTTCGCTGATGCCGGTTTATTGACCTTCGACATGAAATCGCGGGCCCATTCGGGCTAGGATACGTTTGGTTAAGTGATGGTTGTCTCTTCGTACCGTTGCCCCTGACCCCGCCAAATCGCCCCGAGCAGGAGGAAAATGAAGTGAAAAAAGCAAAATTGGGATTACTGGTCAGCGTGAGCCTTGTCGCCGCACTGATGCTGGGTGGCTGCGCGACCACCAAGGAAGTCGAGAAGTTGCGCGCCGACGTTCAGCAGGCTTCCAGTGCCGCCAACAGCGCTCAGCAGACCGCCGATGCGGCCATGAAGGAAGCGGCGGCCGCGCGGGCCGCGGCGGAACGCGCCGAGAAGGCGGCGATGGACGCAAAGGCGGCCAGCGAGGCCACGGAAGCCAAGATCGACAACATGTTCAAGAAGTCCATGCAGAAAGGCTGATCATCTCAGCCGTTTGATCCTGGTCTTGTTGCAACGAACTCCCGGAGCCGTCGCCTGACGGCTCTGGTAACGAATTTACTGCCCGAGATTTCCGCGCGAGATCGCCACCGGTATTCCGCGCTGCTCGTCGAGGGCGCGCAGGAATTCCCGTCCGTTGAGAATGAACGGCCGCTCGGCTTCCATTTCTTCCAACCGGCGCAGCGCCGTGTCCTTCAGCATCGCGATGCCCTCGATGTCCTCTTCGAGCGGCGGGTGCACTTCCATGTAGAGGGTCGGGCCGGACCAGCCCAGCTTGATCGGCTGATCGACGATCTGCACTTTGGTGCCGACGCTGACCTGTTCAAACAGTGATTCGATGTCCTCCGGATACATGCGCACGCAGCCGTGCGTCACGCGCATGCCAACGCCGTAGGGCCGGTTGGTCCCGTGAATGCGGTAACCCGGCAGGTCCAGGTAGAGCGCGTAGGCGCCCAGGGGGTTGTCGGGTCCTGGCGGCACGACCGCGGGGAGTGTCTTGCCATCGGCCTCCGCCTCCCTGCGTATCGATTCGGGTGGTGTCCAGGTGGGGTTTGGCACCTTGGCGGTCACGCGCGTGGTCCCCAGTGGCGTCAGCCAGTCCATCTGCCCGATGCTGACCGGGTAGGTCACCACCGAGCAGGCCTCGTCATCCTTGCAGGCCCGGGGGAAGTAGTAGAGGCGCATTTCCGGCACATTGAGCACGATGCCTTCACGCCGCGCATGTGGCAGGATATGCCGCTTGGGCAGCAGGACGCGCGCGTCGGCGGGCAGCAGCCAGAAATCGACGTCGGGGTTGGCGAGGCGGATTTCCTGGTGGCCCACGCCGAATTGGCGCGCCACGTCCGCCAGCGTGTCGACGTTGGTACCGACCAGGTATTCCTCCTGTCCGAACAGGTCGCCGCTGCCGGGCGGCAACGAGAAGCGTTGCGCCTGGGCGGAGGCCAACCAGCCCAGACAAATCAAAATGGCGGGTGCGAAGCGGCTGATGGTCATAGATAGTGTGAGTTTTTGGTGTGCAGAGCTGATTATCCTATATATTGAACAGGTTGCTGGCTCTTGCGCAAGGCGGGGGTTTGGATGAGAAGGTTCAAGAACATTCTCTGTGTACTGACCGTGACGTCGCAGGACCGGGACGCCATTGAGCGGGCAGTCTCCCTGGCGGAGCGTAACCAGGCCCGGCTCACGATAGTCGGCATCATGGAGCGCATCTCGTTGGGTATGGGAATGCCAGATGGTGGGCCCATTTCCAGCCAGTTGCAGTCCGTCATGCTGGAATCCTGCCAGCAGTCATTGGAGCACCTGGTTGCTCCCTACCGTACCCGCATGGATTTTGAGGCGAGGATCCTTGTGGGCGTTCAGTTTGTCGAGGTCATCAGAGAGGTTCTGCGGTCCCGGAATGACCTGCTGATCAAGGTTGCAGAGAACCCGGACTGGCTGGATCGATTGTTGGGCAGCGAGGACATGCATTTGCTGCGCAAGTGCCCGTGCCCGATCTGGCTCATCAAACCATCCAGCCCGAAAAGATACAGGCGCATCATGGCGGCGGTGGACCTTGGCTCCACCTACCCGCAGGAAGAAATGGAAGCCCGGGGTGCCCTCAACCATCATATTTTCGAGCTGGCCAGGTCACTGGCGCATACTGAAAACGCTGAATTCCACGTGGTTTATGCGTGGGAGGCCATGGGAGAGAGCGCCATGCGCAGCGGACTCATGCGCATGGGAACGGCACAGGTGGATGCCTACGTCGAGGAAGTGAAGCAAATTTGCGGGGCCAGCATGCGGAAGTTTCTGCATGAGCGCAGTGATGACGCGGAACGGAGATTTCCGGATTACCCCAAACCGGTTGAACACCTGATCAAAGGTGCCGCCCGCAAGATCATCCCGGCGCTGGTGCGCAGCGTGAAAGCCGACCTGGTGGTCATGGGTACGGTCGCCCGAACGGGCATTCCGGGGTACTTCATGGGTAACACGGCGGAATTGATTCTGAGCCAGATCGATTGCGCGGTGCTGGCCGTGAAGCCGGCCAGGTTCGTAACGCCGGTCACACTGTAGGACCGAATTCACTCGGGACGGTGAAGCCTTATCGAAAGGAGATTCCCGAATGAATTCGATCCTACGACAGCGCTCGGGCATGGTGACGCAGGTGATCCTCGATGAAGGTGGCCACGAAGTAGTAGCCGTGGTCATAGCCTTCCTGCATGCGCAGGGTCAGCGGATAATGGCTGGCGATGGCTGCCTGTTCGAGCGAACCCGGCTTCAACTGGTCGCTGAGCCACTCGTCATCGGTGCCCTGGTCGATCAGCAATGGCAGTTTTTCCTCTGCGCTGCCGATCAGTACCGCGGCATCGTACTCGGCCCAGTCGTTGCGGTCCTCGCCGAGGTAGTTGATAAATGCTTTTTGGCCCCAGCCGCCGTTGGACGGATTGCAGATCGGCGCAAAGGCGGTGACCGACAGGTACTTGCCGGGGTTCTTCAGGCAGCAGATCAGCGCGCCGTGACCGCCCATCGAGTGGCCGCTGATACCCCACTTGCCGTTGACCGGCAACTCGGCTTCGACCAACGCCGGCAGTTCCCGCGTAACGTAGTCGTACATGCGGTAGTTGGCTGACCACGGCGCCTGCGTTGCGTTGACGTAGAAACCGGCGCCGGAGCCGAAATCGTAGTCGTCATGCTCACCGGGGAAGTCCGTGCCGCGTGGGCTGGTGTCCGGGCAGACGATTGCCAGGCCCAGTTCGGCCGCCACCCGCTGGGCCCCGGCCTTGATCATGAAGTTCTCGTCGGTGCAGGTCAGGCCGGACAGCCACAGCAAGGCCGGAACCGGTCCCCGCTGCGCCTGCGGCGGCAGGAAAACGCCGAAGGTCATGTCGCAGTCACATGCTTCCGAGCGGTGCTTCAGCCGCCGGATCTCGCCGCCGAAAGTGGCGGTGCGCGAAACCAGTTCCATTTCGCCGGCGCTCAATAGATGACGACCGAGCGGATGCTCTTGCCTTCATGCATCAGGTCGAACGCCGTGTTGATCTCGTCGAGGCCCATGGTGTGGGTGACCATGTCGTCGATATTGATCACGCCTTCCATGTACTTGTCGACGTAACCGGGCAGCTCGCTGCGCCCACGGACTCCGCCAAAAGCCGTGCCGCGCCAGACCCGGCCGGTGACCAGCTGGAACGGCCGCGTGCTGATTTCCTGGCCGGCGCCGGCGACGCCGATGATGACCGACTCGCCCCAGCCCTTGTGGCAGCACTCCAGCGCCGAGCGCATCAGGTTGACGTTGCCGACGCACTCGAAGGAGTAGTCCGCGCCGCCGTCGAGCAGATCAACGATAACGTCCTGAACAGGACGATCGTACTTCTTCGGGTTGACGAAATCGGTGGCGCCCAGCATGCGCGCCATCTCGAACTTGTCCTCGTTGATGTCGACCGCGACGATGCGGCCCGCCTTGGCCATCACCGCGCCCTGGATCACGCTGAGGCCGATGCCGCCGAGCCCGAACACGGCGACGTTGGCGCCGGGTTCGACCTTGGCCGTGTTGAGCACCGCGCCGATGCCGGTGGTGATGCCACAACCCAGCAGGCAAACTTTGTCCAGCGGCGCTTCCTTGCTGATCTTTGCCACCGCGATCTCCGGCAGTACCGAGTACTCGGAGAAGGTCGAGGTGCCCATGTAGTGGAAAATCGTCTTGCCGTTTTTCGAGAAGCGGCTGCTGCCGTCGGGCATCAGGCCCTTGCCCTGGGTGGCGCGGATGGCCTGGCACAGGTTGGTCTTGCCCGACTTGCAGAACTTGCACTGGCCGCATTCCGGCGTATACAGCGGGATGACGTGGTCGCCGGGCTTGAGGCTGCTTACGCCGGCGCCGACCTCTTCGACCACCGCGCCGCCTTCGTGGCCAAGGATCGCGGGGAAGATCCCCTCGGGATCGTCGCCGCTCAGCGTGTAGGCGTCGGTGTGGCAGACGCCGGTGGCGACGTTGCGCACCAGCACTTCGCCGGCCTGCGGCGCTTGTACGTCAATCTCCTCGATGACCAGGGGTTTGCCTGCTTCCCAGGCGACGGCGGCTCTTGATTTCATGTGAATCCTCTTTGTTATCTGCAGGAGCGGCTTCAGCCGCGATTCATTTCCCGAATGAATTCGGTCCTACGTCACTGGTGGGCGATTTCCTTGTCGGTAAACAGGTAGTCCTTCAGTTCCTTGTCGAAGCTCGGGTCCTTGCGCCGGATCCACTCCAGCACCATGGAGGCATGCTCCTTTTCCTCGTCCCGGTTGTGCGCCAGGATGGCCTTGAGATCGTCGTCTTTGCAGGCATCGACGCGCTGGTTGTACCAGTCGACCGCTTCCAGTTCTTCCATCAGCGAGATGATGGCCCGGTGCATGTCGCGAGTCGCGTCGCTCAGTTCCTCGATGGGTTCGTGGTAGCCTTCGTTTGCCATCGTATTCCTCCGTTCTCAGCCTTTCAGCAGGTCCGTAATCGGATTGGTGGCGTGCATGTGCACGTCCCGCTGCGGGTAGGGGATGCTGCAGCCGGCTTTTTCGAGTTCGGCCTTGCCCTGTTCGAGCACATCACCCCACACCGCCCAGTAGTCCTCGGTTTTCGCCCAGGGACGCACGGCGAAATTGACGCTGCTGTCGCCCAGGCTCGACACGAAGATGTTGAACGCCGGCTCGGCCAATACCTTGGGATGGCTCGTGCAGACCCGGGTCAGCACTTCCCTGGCCACCTTCAGATCGTCGTCGTAGCTGACGCCGAAGACCATGTCCACCCGGCGCTTATCCTTGGCCGTGTAATTGGTAATGGTGCCTGCGTACACCTGGGCATTTGGAATGGTGATCTGCTTGTTGTCGGGCGTGGTCAGGATGGTGCTGAAAATGCGCACGTCGTCGATGCTACCGGATACTCCTGCCACGTCCACGTAATCGCCCTTGGTGAAGGGCCGGAACATGACCAGCATGACGCCCGCGGCGAAGTTGCCCAGCGAGTCCTTCAGGGCCAGGCCGACGGCGAGGCCGGCGGCGCCGACTACCGCGAGTAGCGACGTGACTGGAAGGCCGAGCGTATCGAGAGCCGCGATGATAACCGCGACGAGCAGGACTGCCTGGACGATGTTCGCCAGGAATGTGACCAGCGTCGGGTCGACGTCGCGGACCTGCATGAGTTTGCGCACCATGCGCGTTACCCGGCCGACGATCCATTTACCGACAACGTAAATCGCCAGGGCCAGTACAATTTTGCTGGCCCAGCCGATCAGCATGGGCACGAATTCGTCGCTCGTAAAAAATGCCAGAAATGATTCCATCTTTTTCCTACCGTCAGTGTTTCAAGTCTTTGGGGTTCAGGTGACGTCGCCGCCCGGTTCCAGGAATTGCTCCATCTGGTCCGCGGCCAGCGCAACGCGCCGGATCACGTAGTCCAGTTCCTGCTCGCCGACGAAGGCATAGGGCAGGTTCTCGCACATCTTGATGTAGGGCACGCCGTCGAGGTCCCCTACGGCGAGGTAGCCCACTCGCTGCATCAGGTTGATGCGCAGGCATTTTTCCGCGCCCAGGTTGGCCAGCGGCGCGACCGGTGTTTCCACCCGCAACACGCGCCGGCCGTCGTTGGTTTTCAGCTCGGCGAGAAACATGCTCTGGCGCCGCTTGCTGTCTTCGATGTCAAATTCAAAGCTGACGATGAACGGCTCGTCGATCTGCAGTTCGTACAGGCTGAGCATGTGATTGCGGATTTCTGAAAAAGTTTCCATTCTTCTCTCCCGGGCTGCCGGACGTTACTTCGGCGCGAGGCGCACGGCCCCGTCCAGGCGGATGGTGGTGCCGTTCAGATACGGGCTCTCGATGATGTTGGCCGCCAGCACCGCGAATTCCTCGGCCCGGCCCAGCCTGGACGGAAACGGGATCGAGGCGGACAGCGATTCCTGGATATGTTCCGGCATGCCATCGACCATCGGGGTCCAGAAGATGCCTGGCGCGATCGTCATGACACGGATGCCAAAACGCGCCAGTTCGCGCGCCATCGGCAGCGTCATGCCGACGATGCCGCCCTTCGAGGCGGAGTAGGCGGCCTGGCCGATCTGCCCTTCGTAGGCTGCCACCGAGGCGGTGCTGATGATCACGCCGCGCTCGCCTTCTTCATTCGGCTCATTGCGCTGCATCAGGTTGGCCGCCGCCTTGGCGACGTTGAAGCTGCCCACCAGGTTGACCATGATGGTGTTGCGGAAGAAGTCCAGCTGCATCGGGGCCTCGCGCCCCAGCACTCGGCCGGCGCCAATGATGCCGGCGCAGTTGACTGCCACGTTGAGGCCGCCGTTGGCATCAGCCGCCTGGGCCACCGATGCTTCGACACCGGATTCGGAGGAAACGTCGGTGCGGATGTATTTCGCCCCGAGCTCAGCCTCGGCCGCCGCTCCGGCGGCATCGTTGATGTCGAGCATAACGGCCTTGCCGCCGCTCGCGATGACGTGGCGGACCACGGCCAAGCCGAGCCCGGAGACGCCGCCGGTAACCAGCGCCTTAACCTGCTTGAGTTGCATTGTTGTTGCTCCTTGGGTTTATTGGTGTCAGTTCACAGATCAATTTTACCAGTGTAACCGCCCCGGGCACGGGCTGTTAAATTTCGATTGCAACCGCAACCGCTTCGCCGCCACCCAGGCACAGAGAAGCAACGCCCCGCTTGAGGCCGCGCTTGCGCAGGGCATGCACCAGGGTGACCAGGATACGCGCGCCCGACGCACCGATCGGATGGCCCAAGGCGCAGGCGCCGCCGTTGACGTTGACCTTCGCGTGGTCGAGTCCGTTGTCGGCCATGGCCGCCATGGTCACCGAGGCGAAGGCCTCGTTGATCTCGAACAGGTCGACATCGGCCATCGACCAGCCCGCTTTTTCGACCACCCTGGCGATCGCGGTGGACGGCGCCGTGGTGAACCATTCCGGCTCGTGTGCGAATGTCGCGTGCGCGACGATGCGGGCCAGGGGCTGCAGTCCGCGGCGTTCCGCTTCGGCCGCCGTCATCAGCACGGTGGCGGCGGCGCCGTCGGATATCTTGGAGGCATTGGCCGCGGTGACGGTGCCGTCCTTCTTGAAGGCCGGGCGCAGCGTGGGGATCTTGCCGAGGTTGCAGCGATGGGGCTCCTCGTCTTCGGCATACACATGGTCGCCCTTGCGTGTGCTCACGGTGACCGGCACGATCTCGTCGACGAAATCGCCTTCGTGGACCGCGCGCTGGCCGCGCTCGACCGAGGCGTGGGCGAACGCATCCTGGTCGACCCGCGTGAAGCCGTACTTCTCGGCGCACATCTCGCCGAACACGCCCATCATCTGCTGGTCGTAGGGACTCTGCAGGCCGTCCCAGAACATGTGGTCCTGCACCTGGCCGTGGCCCATGCGCAGGCCGCCGCGGGCCTTGGGCAGCAGGTACGGAGAGTTGGTCATGGATTCCATGCCGCCGGCCACGACGATCGTGGAGCTGCCGGCGCGGATGGCGTCGTGGCCCAGCATCACCGCTTTCATGCCCGAACCGCACACCTTGTTGATGGTCATGCAACCAACGGACGCAGGGACACCGGCTCTCAGGGAAGCCTGGCGCGCGGGCGCCTGGCCGAGGCCGGCCGGCAGCACGCAGCCCATGATGACTTCGCTGACCTCGGCGGCGTCGACGCCCGCATGCGCGATCGCACCGGCGATCGCAGTGGCGCCCAGGTCGATCGCGGTGGCGTCGTTGAACTGGCCCTGGAACGAGCCGATCGGCGTCCGCTTGGCGCCGACGATAACTACGGTCTGATCAGACATACAAAGTCTCCGATTGTGGCGGACGGGTCCGCGCTCAATGCTTGTTGCGGCCGGGGAAGCGGTGCGGTTTGCCCATGAAAGGCAACTTCAGCTTGCCCAGTGTGGCGATCCGCTCTTCCGCCATGCGGTCGGCGGCCTGCCAGGTCGGGATACCGTCGCGATCCGCGATCTTGAAAATCCGGCTGACATTGTAATAGATCGCGCGCGTCATGCGCAGGGCCCGTTCGTGGTTCCAGCCCTCGAACTCGATCGATACGTTCATCAGTCCGCCTGCGTTGACCGCGTAGTCGGGAGCGTAGAGGATGTCGCGTCGCTCCAGCTCGTTACCGGCCTCGTCATTGGCCAACTGGTTGTTGGCCGGCCCGGCGACGATCTTGCATTTCAGCCGCGGCAGCGTTTCCTCGTTGATCACGGCGCCCAGCGCGCTGGGCGCGAATACGTCCACGTCGAGGTCATAGATCTCGTCGGTGCCGACGGCTTCGGCACCCAATTCGACCGCCTCGGCCAGCGAGTCTTCCATGATGTCGCAGACGAACACCTTGGCGCCTGCTTCACGCAGTTGCTTGACCAGGTGCAGGCCGACGTGCCCGGTACCCTGCACGGCAAAACTGCGGTGCGCCAGGTCTTCGTCGCCGAAGACTTTCTGCAGCGCGGCCTTCATGCCCTGGATCGAGCCGAACGCGGTATAGGGCGACGGGTCGCCCGACCCGCCATGGGCCTGGTGCACGCCGACCACGTTCTCGGTTTCCTGGAAGATGAACTCCATGTCATTGACGTCGATGCCGACGTCCTCGGCCGTGATGTAGCGGCCGTTGAGCGTATCGATGAAGCGGCCGAAGGCGCGGAACAGGGCTTCGGACTTGTCCTTGCGCGGGTCACCGATGATCACGGCTTTGCCGCCGCCCAGGTTGAGGCCGGCCACGGCCGCCTTGTAGGTCATGCCGCGCGACAGCCGCAGTGCGTCCCGCAGCGCCTCTTCCTCGTTTTCGTACGGCCACATGCGGGTGCCGCCGAGAGCCGGGCCCAGTACCGTGTTGTGGATTCCGATGATGGCCCGGAGCCCGACATCGTTGTTGTTGCAGAAGACGATCTGCTCGTGCCCTGATTCCTTGCAGGTATCGAAGAGTTCCATGGCGTTGCCTCCTTAGATATTGTTCTTCGGAAATGCAGGTTCCGGCGCGCTGGCGGAATCGCGAAGCGCCGAAAATGGGAAGATTTTCAGCTTCCCATTTTAAGGGTTCCGCCTGTTGCAGCCCGTTGATATCGAGGCTTTTATTGACGTGGATCGTGTGCTTTGGCGTCTTCACCTGCAGGAGCGGCTTTAGCCGCGATGGGGCTTTTCCATGGAAACAATCGCGGCTGAAGCCGCTCCCACCCCAGGTCGGTTCCTATAAGTCGTAGCCATCCTCGTTCAGTAACCGGATCGGCAGGCCCAGCGCCTCCAGTTGCGGGCGGATTTCGGCTACATCACCGACCACCACGATCGCGATGTTTTCGGGATCGATCAGCCGGGCCGCGAGTTCGTTCAGCGTCCCACGGTCGGTTTCGCGCAGCAGCGCTTGTTGCTGGCGGCGATAGTCCAGCGGCAAGTCATAGCGGAGGATGTCGGACAGCAGGCCGAGCTTGGCGCCCGGGGTTTCATAACGCAGGGCGTCGCGTTGGCCCACGGCGTTCTGCAGGTACTGGAATTCCTCCTCGGTCATGCCGTCCGCGGCATAACGCTCCAGTTCCCCGAGCACCTCGGTGACCGCGGCTGCCGACGCGTCCTTGTTGATTTCCGCGGAAACGCGGAAGGAACCCAATTCGGGTCCGCCGCTGAAGCCGGTGCCGATGCCATAGGTCCAGCCCTTGTCCTCGCGCAGGTTGAGATTGATGCGGCTGTCGAAGGTACCGCCCAGGTTGAAGTTCATCAGGCCCGCCCGGTAGAAATCACCCAGCGCGTCGTACTTCAGAGACGGGTGGCCCAGGCGCAGGGACGACTGCGCCGCGCCTTCCTTGTTCACCAGGTACAGGGTACGGCCCTTGACGCTCGGCAGCGTATCGATGGCCGCGCGGTGCGTCTCGGCGATCTGCAACTGCGCCAGCCCGCCGAGACTGGCCAGCAGTGTTTCCCGCGGCACGCTGGAACTGGCCAGCACGCCTTGCAGTTGGGCAGGTATGTGCGCCGCATGGAAAGCCTTGACGTCGTCCAAACCGATGTTGGCCACGGTCGAGGGCAGGCCGCCGCCCGGGTAGGACAGGGGATGCTCCGGGCCGCTCAGCACGGCGTCGATGGCCCGTCCGGCCAGCGCCGGCCCGGACTTGCGGGCCTGCATCAGCGATTCCATCTGTCGCGACTTTACCCGGTCGAAATCTTCCTGGCTGAAAGCCGGCTCCAGCATCCGTTCCAGCATCAGAGCCATGCCGGCGTCCAGGTGCTTGCTGAGCACGTTCAGGGTTACGGCCGTTTCGTAGTTGCCGGGCGCCACGCTCAGCGAGGCCCCGATGCGTTCCAATGCCTCGGAGATTTCAGCGGCGCTGCGCTGATGGGTGGCCTCGCTCATCATCGCCGCGGTCAGCGCGGCGAGCCCCGCCTTGCCAGCGGGCTCATCCCGCTGCCCCATGGCGAACATCGCCCGCACCGTGACGGTGGGCGTCTCGGTGTTGGGAACCACCAGCAGCCGCACGCCGTTCTCGAGCCTCGTATCCGACACCGGCGGCAGGTCCACACCCGGGTTGGCGCCCGGCCGCGGCTTCACGCTGCGATCGAAATCATCCTGCCAATGGCGCAGTTGCGGCTTTGCCTCGGTAAAGGGTGGTGACACGGTCGGCGGGAGCGGTTCAATCATGGAGCGAAAATCAAAATCCTGTGGCCGGGCCGCGAGTTCCACCTGTCCATTGGGCACGATGCTCAGGATCACGGCCGGGCGGTCTTCGATGTACTTGCGGAAAGTGCGCACGACGTCATCCCGGGTCACGGCGAGGTAGCGGTCAATATCGGCGGTCGCCAGCTTCGGATCACCGCCCAGTACTTCGGCAGCCGCCAGGTTTCTGACCTTGCCGGCGACGCTCTGCATGCCGAAAACCTGGCCCGATTCGAATCCGGCGGTGAACTTCTGCAGGTCGTCGTCGTTGACACCACGCTCCGCGAACTCGCGCAAGGTCTCGCGCACCGCTGCCTCCATCTCGGCCAGCGTTTCCCCTGAGGCCGGGTTCTGGATCACCACGAAGGCCATCTCGCAGGCCAGTTCACGGCAGGCGTGGCTGACGAAGGCGCTCACCGCGCGGCCGGTCTGCACCAGCCGCTGGTACAGCAGCGACGCCTTGCCCTGGCCCAGGATCTTGGCGGCGGCGTCGAGCGGCGCTTCGTCGGGGTGCCGGTAGTAGACGGTCGGAAACAACATCGCGATAGCCGGCAGGTGGATGTTGTCTTCCAGCGTCACGTAACGATCACGTTCAAGTTGTCCCGGTTGGGGCGTCAGGGGGGCGGCCGCCGGGCCGGCCGGAATCGGTCCAAAGTACTTCACGATCCACTGCAACGTCTGTGCGGGGTCGATGTCGCCGCCAATCGTCAGGGTCGCGTGGTTCGGTCCGTACCAGCGCAGGAAGAAGCGCTGCAGGTCGTCCAGCCCGGCCGCGTCTAGGTCCTCCATCCAGCCGATCACCGGCCAGGAGTAGGGGTGGCTCGGGGGATAGAGATTACGCATCATGTTTTCGCTGGTCCGGCCGTAGGGCTGGTTGTCGACGCGCTGACCCCGCTCGTTCTTGACCGCGGCGCGCTGAATGTCGAATTGCTCCTGGGTGATCGCGTCCAGCAACAGGCCCATTCGGTCCGCCTCCAGCCAGAGGGCCGTTTCCAATTGATTGACCGGCACGGTTTCGTAATAGGTCGTGCGGTCCGTGTTGGTCGTGCCGTTGAGCGAGCCGCCGGCGTCGGAGATCGTCTTGGAAAACTCACCCCGGGCCACGTTGGCCGAGCCTTCGAACATCATGTGCTCGAAGAAGTGGGCAAAGCCCGACCGCCCCGGCTCCTCACGCGCCGATCCGACGCCATAGGTGACGTCGACGTGCACCAGTGGATCGGAATGATCCTCATGCAGGATCACGGTCAGCCCGTTGTCCAGCCGGTACTTGCGGTAGGGGATTGCAAAGTCCCGGTCCTGCCCGTCGTATGCCTCGACCAGGGTCACCCCGGCCGGGAGGGCCGCGGCCATGGGTGTTGCTGCGGCGGGCGGCTCGGCCGGCGGCCTGTCGCAGGCCGACAGCAGGACAGTGAGTAGGAGCAGCAGGAATTTCTTTGTCATATGCATCATCAACCGATTCGAAGAAGAAGGATAGTGGGTACGGATGCGCTCGCCAGTCAGGTCCGGGGACGCACCCGATAACAGATCATCTGGCGGGGTAATTGGTTCCCGAAGGGTGAAGCTTAACGGGTAGTTGGGCGCGGATAAAGTTGCGGCGGGGAGCGTTACCGCTCCCCGCCGCTGGACCCCGACACACTTTTCGTCGGGTGGCGAGATATTCAGCCATCCCGGGCGTGTGTGAACTCATCCATGTGTTCACCCCTTTTGAATCCTTAACATACGCGCAAAAATTGAAAATTGCAATAATGGCTATAGACATATTTGCACAGCTGCGGGAAGTTACCCGGCAAGCCGCTTGTTGTACACTTTGAGGTTACCCAGATTCAGCCAATTCCAGGGAGAGTGGCCTTGTCGATGCAACCTGCTGATCAGCTGCCCCGGACCGGTTCTGAAGCGGCCACACCCTTGCGCTTCATCACCGCCGCTTCGCTGTTCGATGGTCACGACGCCGCCATTAACATCATGCGCCGACTGATCCAGGCGCAGGGCGCTGAAGTCATTCACCTGGGCCACAACCGCAGCGTGCTGGACATCGTGCGTGCGGCGATTCAGGAAGACGCCGACGCCATCGCGATCTCGTCCTACCAGGGTGGGCACATCGAGTTCTTCAAGTACATGGTGGACCTGCTGCGCGAGCGCGGCGCCGGGCACATCCGCGTGTTCGGTGGCGGTGGTGGCACCATCACCCTGGACGAGAGCAAGGAATTGCAGGACTACGGCGTCGAGCGCATCTATCACCCGGATGACGGTATGCACATGGGCCTGGTGGAGATGATCCATGATGTGGTCGAGCGAGCCGCGGAGCATCGCGTGCCGACTGAGTATCCCGGGCAGATAGACCTGGCGGACGACAAGACCATCGCCAACGTGATCTCCGCGCTGGAGGACGAGTTGTTCGGTGAAGCCGAGCTGAAACTGAAACGCCGCGAGTGGGCGGGCGCGAAGAAGCAGGCGCCCGTACCATGTCCTGTTGTCGGCATCACCGGCACCGGTGGCGCCGGCAAGTCGTCCGTCACCGACGAGTTGCTGAACCGCTTCGCGCAGAATTTCCCGGACATGCGGATCGCCGTTCTGGCCGTCGATCCCACGCGCCGGCGCACCGGCGGCGCCTTGCTGGGTGACCGCATCCGTATGAACTCGCTACGCAATGAAAACGTCTACATGCGCAGCATGGCGACCCGGCGCCAGCACCTGGCGACCTCGGCCATCCTCAACGACGCCATCGCCTTCCTCAAATCGGCCGGCTTCGACCTGGTGATCGTCGAAACCGCCGGCATCGGCCAGAGCGATTCCGAGATCGTCGACATGGTCGATTTCCCGGTCTACGTGATGACCAGCGACTTCGGCGCGCAGAGCCAGCTTGAGAAAATCGACATGCTGGACTTCGCCGAACTGGTCGTGCTGAACAAGTTCGACAAGCGTGCCGCCGAGGATGCACTGCGCGATGTGCGCAAGCAGTGGAAGCGCAACCATAACGCCTTCCGTGCCAACGACGAGGACGTGCCGGTCTATCCGACCATCGCCAGCCAGTTCAACGATCCAGGGCTGACCTGGATGTTCGCCAACCTGTGCCGCCTGCTGCGCGAGAAGTTGGGCCTGGCGGCGGACCATTGGACGCCGGACGTTGATACCACCGTGAAAGAGCCCAAGGCGACCATTCTGATCCCCGGCCAGCGTACCCGCTACCTGGCGGAGATCGCCGAGCAGGGCAGGGGTGTCAACGCTTCGATCGTCGAGCAGGCCGATGCTGCCAGCCGTGCACAGAATTATTTCGAATCCCTCAAGGCCATCGAAGACCCGGCCTTGCCGGAGCCGTTCGGTCTTTTTTCGGATGAGGAAATCGCAGGACCGAACATGGTTCGGGAAGCGAGCGCTGACGATCGCAGACAACGTCCGCTCCTACAATTGCGCCAACGCTACAACGACGCCATCCGGACACTGTCCCCGGAGGCCGTGGCCCTGCTGAAATCCTGGCCCACCCGCAAAGCCGAGCTGCGCACCGAACAGTATTCTTATGAAGTCCGTGGCCGCGCCGTCACCGGCGACAATTTCAAGGAATCGCTCAGTCACCAACTCATCCCCAAGATCGGCATGCCCAGGGACGCCGACTGGGGCGAGCTGTTATCGTTCCTGATGCGCGAGAACCTTCCCGGCGGCTACCCCTACACCGCCGGCGTATTCCCCTACCGCCGCGCCGGTGAGGACCCGATTCGCATGTTCGCGGGTGAGGGCCCGCCGGAGCGCACCAACCGGCGTTTCCACCTGCTGGCCCATGGCCAGCCCGCGGTCCGCCTCAGCACAGCATTCGACTCGGTCACCCTGTACGGGGAGGACCCGCACCGGCGCCCCGACATCTATGGCAAGGTCGGCAACTCGGGCGTCTCCATCGCCACCGTTGACGACATGAAGAAGCTCTATTCCGGCTTCGACTTATGCGCGCCCAACACTTCGGTGTCGATGACCATCAACGGACCGGCGCCGATGATCCTGGCCTTCTTCATGAACACTGCCATCGACCAGCAGGTGGAGATTTACCTGAAGGAAAAGGAGCTTTGGGAGGAGGCGCAACAGAAGATCGACGACTACTTCAGAGGCAAGAAACAACCCCGGTATCACGGTGATCTGCCCGACGGCAACAACGGCCTCGGCCTGGCGCTGCTGGGTATCACCTCCGACCGCCTGATCGGTATCGATGGTTTTGACCAGGACAAATACGACGAGATCAAGGCCAACACCCTGGCATCCGTGCGCGGCACCGTGCAGGCCGATATCCTGAAGGAGGACCAGGCCCAGAACACCTGTATCTTCAGCACTGAGTTCGCCATGCGCATGATGGGCGATATCCAGCAATTCTTCGTCGACCACAAGGTGCGCAATTTCTACAGCGTGTCGATTTCCGGCTACCACATCGCCGAAGCCGGCGCGAACCCGATCAGCCAATTGGCCTTCACCCTGAGTAACGGCTTCACCATTGTCGAGTACTACCTCGCACGCGGCATGGACATCGACGATTTCGCACCCAACCTGAGCTTCTTCTTCAGCAACGGCATGGACCCCGAGTACACCGTGATCGGCCGGGTGGCGAGAAGAATCTGGGCGCGGGCGATGAAAGAACGCTATGGCGCCAGCGAGCGCAGCCAGAAGCTGAAGTACCACATCCAGACCAGCGGACGTTCACTGCACGCGCAGGAAATCCAGTTCAACGACATCCGCACCACGCTGCAGGCCCTGTACGCCCTGTTCGACAACGCCAACAGCCTGCACACCAATGCCTACGACGAAGCCATCACCACGCCGACCCCAGAATCCGTGCGAAGAGCTGTCGCTATCCAGATGATAATTAACAAAGAATTGGGCCTAAATTTCTGCGAGAACCCCTGGCAGGGCAGCTTCATCGTCGACGAGTTGACCGACCTCGTCGAAGAACAGGTCTACCAGGAGTTCGAGCGGATCTCGGAGCGCGGCGGCGTGCTCGGCGCCATGGACACCATGTATCAGCGCGGCAAGATCCAGGAAGAAAGCCTGTACTACGAGGCCAAGAAGCACGACGGCAGCCTGCCTATCGTCGGCGTCAACACCTTCCTGCCCCCCGATGGCCACGGCGAGGTGGGCGCGATCGAGCTGATGCGCAGCTCGGCGGAGGAAAGGGATCAGCAAGTGGCCAATGTCGAGGCATTCCGGGCGATGCATGCGGCCGAGGCCGGGCCGGTGCTCAAGCACCTGCAGCAGGTGGCGCGTGAGCGGAAGAACACCTTCGAGGCGCTGATGGAGGCGGGCAGGGTGTGCTCGCTGGGCAGCATGTCGCATGCGCTGTACGATGTCGGAGGCGAGTACCGCCGAAATATGTGAATGACGGCGCGTGTTGCGTTGAATCGCATAAAGCCCATTGCGCCCATGAACCGACCGCTCTCGCACGATCGAGACCTGCCGCGGTTGTAACTGCAAACCGCGGTTCATCGCCTGCATCGAGTAGCCGATATTCATTGCCAGGTTTCCGGGGCAAGTTCATTTCTGTCGGTTTTGCTTTTGACCCAGATTGTTCCGCGGTCTGCTCACCTGAGTTGTTTCAGCACGAACTGTTCCAGAGAGTCAACGGCCGGGTTGCGTGCACTGTGTTTGAGCAGGGAAATGTGCGTATTGGTCAGCACCGGCAGCCCCTTGCCCGTGGCGGTTGCGCAGCCTGGAGGTATCATGTTGCGCGGCAGTACGGTCAGGCCCATGCCCGCTTTAACGGCGGCAATTGTGCCGGCGTAGCTCGGGCTGGAAAACGCCAGGTGCCAGCTGCGGCCAGCGGCGTCGAGGGCTTCAAGGGCGCCGGCCCGGTAAACGCAGGGTTGCGGAGACAGTATCAGCGGCACAGGCCTGTCGGCATCCACCAGGCCTTCGTCACCCACCCATTCCAGGGGCTCCGTCCACACATCCAGGCCATTCGGCAGGTCCTCGGGTCGGCTCATCTTGACCAACACCAGGTCGAATTGCTGCTGCCTGAAACGCTCCAACAGGTTGAGAGTCAGGTCGCATTCCACGTTCAACAGGATCCGCGGATGAAGGCGGACAAAGTCTGCCAACACATCCGACAGGAACACGCTGGCAAAGTCCTCCGGCAGGCCGAAGCGCACCTCGCCTTCCAGCTCAGGTTCTTTGAACCGGTCCATGGCCTCGTGCTGCAGGGCAAATATCCTCCGCGCGTAACCCAGGAAGATCTCGCCCTCCGCGGTGAGGGCCAGGGCCTTGCCACGCAACAACAGGGGCTTGCCCAATAACTCTTCCAGCCTGGCGATTTGCTGGCTGACTGCGGACTGCGTCCGTGCAACCCGTTCTGCCGCGCGTGTGAAGCTGCCCGTCTCGGCGACCGCGATAAAACACTGCAGGGTGATGGAATCCAAACTCATAAGAAATGCTTATTAAAAAGATAAGAAATATGAACTTTACTAATATTAGGTATCCTTATAGGATGCGCTTCGATTTCAATAAAACTTAATTTAACGCAGGCTCGAAGCGCATGCAAAAGCTTTCACTGGCCGGACTGTTCCACCTGGATGCCCTGGCGCTCGTCATGATCGGATTGGTGGCCTTCATCGGCTTGTGCGTGGCCAGTTTCGCGTCGCGCTACCTGCAGGGCGACCTGGCCCGTCGGCGTTTCTTCATGCGGCTGGCCGCGCTGTCCGCGACCGTTATCGTGATGGTTTCTGCAGACCATCTGTTGTTGCTGCTGGCGGCCTGGGGTGTGAGCAACCTGCTGTTGGTGCAGTTGATGGTGCATAAACGAGGCTGGGCGGCCGCGGCCTCGGCCGGCATCCTGGCCGGCAGGCATTTCCTGCTGGGTTTGGGCTTTGTCGCGGCGGCATTCGGCCTGCTTTACGCGGCCACCGGCCAAGTGGGCATCCAGGCCATCCTCAGCGGTCCGGTCGCCCCGGCGTATGGCTTGCCGGCCCTGGTACTGCTGCTGTTGGGTGCCATGACGCAATCCGGTATCTGGCCTTTTCACCGCTGGCTGACCAGTTCGCTCAACTCTCCCACGCCGGTTTCCGCTTTCATGCATGCCGGCCTGGTCAACGGGGGCGGCTATCTGCTGGCCCGTTTCGCTCCGTTGTATCTGGAGGTCCCGCAGATCCTGACGGCAATGTTCGCCGCCGGCCTGGCCACCGCGTTGCTCGGGACGGCGTGGAAGCTGATGCAGCAAGACGTCAAGCGCATGCTGGCCTGTTCGACCATGGGGCAAATGGGCTTCATGCTGGCGCAATGCGGACTTGGCCTGTTTCCGGCAGCCGTGGCGCACCTGTGCTGGCACGGGCTGTTCAAGGCTTACCTTTTCCTGGGTTCGGGTGGGGCTGTGCGGGAAAAGCGCCTCGACCTGGACTATCCCCCGCAACTCCTGCCGTTCTTCCTCGCGCTCGGCTGCGGTGTTGTGGGCAGCTATGGATTCGCGGTTGCCAGCCACAAGAGCTGGCTGGCCGCCGACACCACGCTTGTACTGGTCGCCGCTGCATTTATCGCCGGCAGCCAGTTCGCCCTGCCGTTGCTGCGAAAACGACCGCTTGCCATGCTGCCGGTGGCTTTGCTGGCCACCGGCGTGTCGGGCCTGGCCTACGGTGCCAGCGTGCGCCTGGTCGAATCGCTGCTGGGGCCGGCCGTCCCGGCACAACCGCAAGCCATCAATCCGCTCTATCTGGCCGGCCTGGTCCTGCTGCTCTCTGCATGGCTGGCCATCCTGTTCGCACGACGGCCGGGCGCCTCCACCAGGCTTCCCGGCTGGCTACTGGGCCTTTACGTCAGGGCGCTCAATGGCAGCCAGCCCCACCCGGCCACGGTGACCGCTCAACGCAACCACTACAACCCTGGATGAGGTTCGTATGCAAACCCAGCTGAAGGAAAAGTCCTACCTGGAACTCTGTCCGGCGAATGACGCGCGGCCACCGAACGTTGGTCCCTCCCGCTTGCGCGAGGCCATAGAGGCGAGCTGGACTGCCATTGCGCCCTTCTGGCCGCTTCAGAATCTGGTCGCAGTCAATCCGCTGCAAGGGTTGGAGGACCTGCCATTCGAGGAAGCGCTTTTTGAAGCTGCGGTCTGGTTTCAGCAGCGCGACCTGCCCCCATCCATGGACGCAGTCAACCGGGAGACCATCAAGTGGTGCCAGGCATTCTTCGACGAGGGGCAGGCTACCATCACGATGCCGCTGCGGGACCGGGGGCTGTACCAGGCCTGGCGGGTACTGGCCCCCCATGACCGGCTGCTGCATGGCGGCGATGCCGCCCGCCGCGCCTGGCTTGCCGCACTGCCGCCGCAACCGGAAGCGGCCATCGCCGAATCCCTGCGGAAACTGGACATTCCCCCGGCGCACCAGACCCGGTTCATGATGCTGCTGTTGACAACACTGCCCGGCTGGGCGGCGCACATCAAGTACCGCACGGACTGGAGCGCATCCGAGCCCGTGCACCCGCATCCCGTGACACACGCCGACTACCTGGCCGTGCGGCTTGCGATCACCTGTGCGCTGTGGCCGGAGGCGAGGGACTTGCTGGGTTGGCATGCACGGGCCCGGCAGACTGAGCAACGGGCAGCCGGGGCACACCAGGCCATCGCGCAGGCAGAGCTGGTTTACCGCGAATCGCTGTTGCGCAGCCTGGCCGGCCGTGCCTCGATCCCGGCACAGCATGAGCGAGCGCCTCGCGCGCAACTCGTATTCTGCATCGACGTGCGCTCGGAGCCGTTCCGCCGCGCTCTGGAATCCTGCGGAGATTATGAAACCTTCGGTTTCGCCGGCTTCTTCGGCGTGCCGGTCCGCGTGAAAGATACAGTGACGGGGGAGTCGCATGCTTCCTGTCCCGTTCTGCTCGAACCGCGGCACCTCGTGCGCGAGTCACCCGCTTGCTCGCCTGCGGGGCGTGAACAAGTCCAGGCGGGTCATTTGCGCCTGGACCTGGCCAAGCGGCTATACCAATCCACCAAATATACCCTTTCTGCGCCGTTCGCCCTGGTTGAAGCCATGGGCCCGGTCAACGGCGCCTGGATGGCGCTGCGCTGCCTGGCCCCGGTTTGGGCCGAACGCCTGCGCGACCGCATTTCCGGGCTGGTAAAGCCGGTGGCCGCAGTCGCCTCCGATATCAGCGCCATCCCGGTTCCTGACCGTTGTGACTATGCGGAGACTGCGCTCAGGACCATGGGCCTGACGAAGAGTTTTGCCCGGCTGGTGCTGTTGTGTGGCCACGGATCGACCACGCGCAACAACGCCTACGCCACGTCTCTGGATTGCGGTGCTTGCGGGGGCCGGCACGGGGCTACCAACGCGCGCGTTCTTGCCGCCATTCTCAACGATCCCTGGGTGCGGGAAGACCTGATCGGCCGGGGGATCCGAATACCCGGCACGACGCAATTCGTCGCCGCTGAACATGACACGACTACCGACGAGGTAACGGTCCACGCCGAGAGTCTCACCAACCCTGGCCTTCAGCAGATCCTGGCGCAGTTGCGCGACGACCTGGAAACCGCGCGGGCGAGCAACAGCCAGCGACGCGCTGCGGAATTGGGGTTTCGCGGGACCCAGTCGGACGGCGCGAAACACATGTTCCGGCGCAGCCGGGACTGGGCGCAGGTGCGCCCCGAATGGGGCCTGGCACGCAATGCGGCGTTCATAGCGGCCCCGCGGGAACTGACCAGGGAACTGGATCTCGAGGGCCGCGCGTTCCTTCACTCCTATGACTGGCGCCAGGACCCGGAGGGCACCGCGTTGTCGCTCATACTCACCGCGCCGATGGTGGTGGCCCAGTGGATCAATGCCCAGTACCTGTTCTCGACACTCGACAACGTTGCTTTCGGCAGCGGCAGCAAGGTCACCAAGAACATCACCGGCAAGGTGGGCGTCATGCAGGGCAATGCCAGCGATCTGATGCACGGACTGCCGCTGCAATCGGTATGCTCCGGCGACGGCGATCCCTGGCACCAGCCGCAGAGACTGCTGGCCATCGTGCGGGCGCCGCGCGATCGGGTCCGGGACATCGTTCAACGACAGCCGATACTACGCAAGCTGCTCGGCAATGGCTGGGTGAGCCTGGCCTGCATTGACCCGGTTGACGACCAAGCGTGGCTACTGGCCCGCGACTTGCTCTCATGGCAGGAAGCCCTGGCTTGACAGCTTGTTTCCTGAGGAAAAGGTAAAGGGGCTCAATAACGGGCTCTGACCCCAAGTATCTGAAACCCCGCTCAGTTACCATCACTAGAGGTTGCCCGAATGGCGAAGGGCATGGTTTATTCTTCTTATCCACACTAAATTCCGAGGGAATCGCTTGTGACCTTTTCAAAGGCAAAACTGGATGCAGTCGTCGCGTCGATCAGTTCCGTGCTGATCGGCAAAGAACCAGAGGTCAGAATTGCCCTGGCGTGCCTGCTTGCGAAGGGCCACTTGCTGATCGAGGATCTGCCCGGCTTGGGCAAAACCACGCTGGCCAATGCGATTGCCCGGGTGCTGGGGCTCGAATTCAATCGTATTCAATTCACCAGCGACTTGCTGCCTGCCGACATCGTTGGCGTCTCGGTTTATGAAAAGAACGAGGGGGCATTCCGCTTCGTTCCGGGACCTGTTTTTTGCCAACTTCTGTTGGCTGATGAGATCAACCGCACCACTCCGAAGACCCAGAGCGCACTGCTGGAGGCGATGGCCGAAGGCCAGGTCACAGTCGATGGACAGACGCGAACCTTGCCAGAGCCGTTCTTCGTTGTCGCAACGCAGAATCCGATCCAGCATTCCGGCACCTTTCCCCTGCCGGAATCGCAACTCGACCGTTTCCTGATGCGGGTGTCGCTGGGCTATCCGGACCTGGCCTCGGAGAAGATTATTCTGACCGGTGGCGACCCGCGGTTACGTCTCGGCGAGCTGAAGCCCCTGCTTTCCATCGAGGAGCTGCTGGCCCTGCAAGCGGAGGTCGACCAGGTGAGCGTGGCCGAACCAGTGGTGGACTATCTGCAGCGCCTGATCCAGTTCACTCGCACCAGCGAGGTTTTCGAATACGGGCTCTCACCCCGCGCAGCCCTGGCGATCCTGCAGTCAGCCAAGGCCATCAGCCTGCTCGACGGCCGGACATTCGTCATCCCGGAAGATATCCAGGCCGTGTTCCCGGCCGTCGCCGATCACAGGTTGCAAGGCGCAGGTCGTGGCCACGACAGCGGCAGCCGGGTGCTCATCGACAAGGTGCTCGACTCCGTCGACGTCATCTGAGCATGGCACCGGCCCGGTCATGAACCCGCTATCAGCAGTCCGGCAGGCGCTGCGCAGACGCTATCGGCAGTGGATTGACCGCCGCACGCAGCCTGAAAGCGAGTGTTACCTGAACCATCGGCGCCTGTACATACTGCCGTCGAAAGCGGGCTTCGGCTTCCTCGCTCTGGTAGGTGCCTTGTGGTGGCTGGCGACCAATTTCGAAAACAACCTGATCTTCATGCTCTGTTTCCTGCTTTTAGCCCTGTTCGTGGTAAGCATTCACTTCACTCATGGCACGCTTTCCGGTTTGCGGATCAAGCCGGTTCGCGCCCAGTCCGTGTTCAAGGGTGACGCGGCTGCCGTCGAACTCAGTTTCAGTCAGGTCAGGGCGCGGTGCCGCGAACAGGTTTTGCTGCGATTCGCAGGTGGCGAGCCCCTGATGGTCACGCTTGAGAAGGCCGGCGACACCTTCGTGACCGTTTTGGCGCCGACGACCCGGCGGGGTTTTCTCGATCCCGGCTTGTTAACCGTTGAAAGCGTTTATCCGGCAGGCCTGCTGCGCGTGTGGACTTACATTCATTTTCGCTTTGACGCGGCTGTTTATCCGGCCCCCTTATCAGACCGGGCGCGCACCTCGGATCGGCGTGGATCCGGTGAAGGTCACTACTCCGGCACGTCCGGCTCTGAGGACTATGTCGGTTTGAAAACTTTCGAGGCCGGCGAATCCCTGCGGCACGTGGCATGGAAACAATATGCGCGCGAACAGGGACTCTGGTCCAAGCAATATGGCGATCCTGTCGACAGCAGGGTGTGGGTGGACTGGGACGAATATGCCGGTATGGACACCGAACAACGGCTGTCACGGATGACCTGGCAGGTCTGTGAATGCGACGCTGCAGGCAAAGTGTATGGCCTGCGACTGCCCGGCACGGAACTATTACCGAACCAGGGTCTGGCTCACCGGCAGTCAGCACTCCGGCGCCTGGCTCTGTTTGGCATCGACGATGAAGGCGGGGCTGCCGATGAAACGCCCTGACTGGCAGCTGTCCCGTAACGGTCTGTTCTGGGTCCTGTTCGCCTTCGCCGCTGTAATTTTGCTGCACCTGGATCACCTGCCCCCATGGGTCACGGCCCTTGCGGGACTTTGCATCCTGTGGCGAGTTCTCGAATATCGCGGTAGGGTTTCATTCCCGCCCTGGCCGCTTAAGGCCGTCCTGGTGATAGGTTCCGTAGCCGGTTTGACACTGGTGTATCCATCGCTTTTGGGCCTGGAGCCGATGCTTTCGATGCTGATAGCGGGATTCGGGCTGAAGTTACTTGAAATGCACCACAAACGGGACGCCTTTGCACTGGTATACCTGGCTTTTTTCACGGCTGCCGTGGACTGCATCTTCACACAGGAAATTCCCAACTTCATCCTGGTGTTGGTGACCTTTGTCATCGCTGCGACTGCGCTGGTCAGTATCAACCAATCGAAGAGTCGTGGCTTCTCCATGAGCCCCTCATATACCGCCTTAAAGATGATGGCAACCGCCATTCCTCTGATGCTGGCGCTGTTCCTGGTTGTACCGCGATTGGGCGCGTTCTGGTCCATTCCCATGCCGAAAAACCAGGCCCAAACCGGGGTAGGAGACACCCTTTCGCCGGGCGATATCTCAAGCCTTGTCGGGTCAGACAAGCTGGCGTTTCGCGTCCGTTTCGATGGTGATGTACCGGCCCGCGAACGTCTTTACTGGCGTGGGCTCGTTTTTTCCCAGTTCGATGGCAGGGAGTGGAGGCAGGCGGATTTCTATGGCCCTGATCAGCCGATACTGAGTCGCGGCAGCGACGAAAGCATCGTACGGCTTGGCGAACCGATAAGCTACTCGCTGACGATGGAACCCACGAACAGAAGGTGGCTGTTCGCACTCTCCACACCGACCAGTTCCGAGCCCGGCATCCAGCGGATTCGAGACTCACGGCTGGTCAGCGTCGACAGGATCGAGCAGAGGCAAAATTTCACCATACGCTCCTGGCTCGATTACCGCCTGGAGCCGGAGGGGCTGCACCCGTATCGAGAAGAAATGGAGCGTCATCTGCCCCCCGGCTCGAACCCGGAGACCATGCGAGTAGCCAGAAAATGGGCGTCGGAAACACCGGATGTCGAAGCCTTGATAGCGCGGGTGCTGCAACTCTTCAATCGTTCGTTCATCTATACGCTGGAACCCCCGCTGCTCGGCACACATGCGGTCGACGAGTTCCTGTGGGAAACGAGGCGCGGCTTCTGCGGGCATTTTGCGGGGAGTTTTGCTTTTTTCATGCGAGCTGCCGGCTACCCCGCCCGCGTGGTTGGTGGTTATCTGGGTGGTGAGGTCCATCCCTCCGAAAATTTCGTCACGGTCCGTCAATATGACGCCCATGCCTGGGCTGAAGTCTGGATCGCAGAAAAAGGTTGGGTGCGCATCGACCCGACGGCTGCCGTCGCGCCAGAGCGGATTGAAATGAGCCTGGCCGACCTGTTCGATAACGAAGACGGCTTCCTGGCGGACAGCCCGTTGAGCCTTATTCGCTTCCGCGATTTCGAATTTGTCAACTGGATTGTCCTGCAACGGGATTACCTCGACTACGCCTGGGCCACCTGGGTGCTCGGCTACGATCAACGGCAAGCCGAATTCCTGAAGCGCCTGCTGGGCCAGGTGTCCATGTTTCGGTTGATTCTGCTGTTCCTGGTGGCCGCCGGCATTTCGCTGCTGCCGTACCTGGTTAAATGGCTCATCATCCGCCAGAGGGTCAAACTGGATCCGCGGGACGCCATGATTCAGATCTTCTGCGCGAAGATGGCTCGGGCCGGTATGCCACGCAGGACCGGCGAGGGCATTTTCGATTTCGCCTGCCGCATCGCAGCTGAGCGGCCACAGTTGGAAAATGAGGCGATGGCGATAGCCACCACTTACATCAACCAGCGCTATGACAAACGGTTTCCACAGCAGATTAACGAGCTACGCAGGATGGTTCGGCGTTTCAACGCGCCGAAGAGATTCGAATAGCAATAACCGTATTATCACAACCCAGATAAAGGGGCCGGATACATTTATTCCATATTCTTATCGCGTGGCACACGTGACAAATATATCCGGCCCCATTTTGTCTAGGGATCCGCCGCTGATCGCGAAGATCCTGGGACATGTACGGAAGCGCCAGGCATGGGGCGGCGGCCCGGCGCGGCCGTCAGCGCCCTGTGCGGCAGGCCAACGGTGGACCGCGAGGAACTGACCGTGATCAGACAGATAGGCATCAGGGAATGGGATCATTGGCGTAAGAGCCTGAAACAGTTGGGTGAGGAAGCCTGGGGTTGAGTGATATGGACAATTTAGGTGGATGGGCCAAGTCGGTCGCAGAGGCAACCGGGCTGCAACAATGGGTGTTGACGATTTTTCTGATTATTTTGCTGGCAATGCTGCTGGATTTTCTTCAGAGAAAATTGATGAAGCACCTGGAGCAGGTTGTTTTAAATACAGAAAGCCTGTGGGATGACTCATTATACAATGCCGCTGTAAAGCCAATTACCTTGTTGATCTGGCTGATAGGGATATCCGCGGCCGCGCTCGTTGTTCCGCAAAGGGATGATGGCGGCCTGTTCAGCGCTGACCTGGTTAGTCGCTTGCGCCAGGTGGGTATTCTAGTTGCGATAACCTGGTTCCTGGTGTCTGTCATCAAGAACATAGAAAACAACATCATCGAACGCGCCAGGCGCGCAGGCCGGTCGGTAGATCAGACAACCGTCCATGCACTGGGACGGGTAGTACGGATTACCGTTGTGGTAACCGCAACATTGGTTGGGCTCGATACGCTTGGCGTCAATGTTGCGGGCCTGATGGCAGCGGGTGGAATCGGTGGCCTGGCCGCTGGTTTCGCAGCAAAGGACATCCTGGCCAACTTTTTTGGTGGCATCACTGTTTTTGTTGACAGGCCGTTTGGAGTTGGCGACTGGATCATCATCAAGGATAACGGCGTTGAAGGTACGGTTGAAGCCATCGGCTGGCGCCAGACCACCATTCGAAAATTCGACAAGCGGCCGGTGTACGTACCCAATGCCACTTTTACCACGGCTTCTGTCGAAAACCCTTCCCGCATGACCCACCGCCGCATCAACGAAACCATCGGCATTCGATACGACGATGTCGACAAGATGAATGCCATCACCGATGCAGTGCGAGAGATGCTGATGGCCCATCCCGAAATCGACCAGACCCAGACACTCATGGTTCATTTCAACAGCTTTGAAAACTCTTCCCTGGACTTCTTCATCTACTGCATGACGCACACCGTGGTGTGGCAGAAGTTCCACGAGGTCAAGCAGGATGTACTAATGAAGATCAGCCGTATCATCAGCGAGCACGGCGCCAGCATTGCCTACCCGACGCAGACCATCAAGATGGACACAGCTCCCGAACTGGCCGGGTTGTAGAATCGCATCAATGGGGGAGACAAAGAGGTGTGAAGCAAGTAAATCCAAGAGATAACATGGAGCTGGAGATGCATGCCGAGGAAGCCGCGCCCAGGTTGAAGAAGCTGCAGCGGGTGGCGTGGGATCGGAAGAATACGTTTGGGGCGATTTGCTGCAGACAGCCGATAAGGTATGCCGAACCATGAGTGGAAGCTTTCTTCCCTTTGCGGCCTGTGCCTGTGACCTAGCCTGAAGTTTCGATATCGGCCAAATTGGGAACGGGCTGTGCAAGGGGCGGCTCGCCAGCAACCAGGCTGCCGGCGACTAATGATCCATTGCTGAAATCACCAGGGAAGCAGTTTCGATCCGTTTTCAGTGAAGACATCCCAAAATGCTTCGAGCTTTCTCCGTTCTGTAGGAGAAACGCGATGGTTTGTGGCTGCAAGATTACTCTCCAGCTGTTCGGATGTCCGAACCCCTGGTATGACGCAACTGACCTCATCATAGGAAAGAAGATACCCAATCGCTTTGTGCGCGAGTTCTGACCCATCTGAGACAAGCCACTCAATTCGTGACACCAGCTCGGCGCGCCGGGCGATCTCCTCCGCGCTCCAACGTGCGCGGATTCCTTCGAAACGACTGCTGGCATCAAACCTGCCAGTCAACCAACCGCTGTCCAGCGGTACTTTGACGATCGTCCCGGCCCCGTGTGCACGAATCGCAGCAAAGGAATGGCGAACATCTTGATGAAATACGTTAAATAGAATCTCCAGCACTTCGCTACGTGTGTTCGCCAGGCATTCCTCGACCTCCGTTGCGAAATCCAGACTGGCGCCGTAGTGCCTGATCTTTCCCTGTACGCGCGCTTTTTCCATCGCATCCCACAACGGATCCGTGCCCGTGTACATTTCCATCGGTGGATTGTGCAGGAGCAGAACGTCCAGGTAATCTGTCCGCAATCGTCTCAGGCTGGCTTCCAGGCTCTGCCAAAACCAATTCACGGAAAAGACCTTCGGTCCTTCCGGCGTATGCCCGAACTTGCTGACCAGCACGACACGGTTGCGCTTGGACTCCAGCGCCTCACCGAGAATGCATTCACTTTTCGTATCCGCATAGTTGGGCGCGGTATCAAACAGGTTAATGCCGCCATCTATGGCCTCGTGAACCAGGCGATGAGCGGTCCGGTCGTCCATGCCGCCCCATGATTCGCTGTTGCACAGTTGCCAGGCACCAAAGCCGATCTCTGACACTTCCAGTCCGGTTGTTCCGAGTGGTCGTTTGTTCATCTGCACCTTCTTCCAGCGTTCTCGCTGGCCAGCCAAAAGCAGCATAACACTCTGAAAATATTTGGGGTCAGAGTAAAAACTCTTCATTGTTGAGTTGAGTCTTGGGCAGTGGACTTCGTTTGCGGTGGTGCTGTCGCTGACCTGTCAGTTGTTCACCTTCGTTGCGAAAACGCTCGTTGCCCAGCACCAGGCCGGTATCTGCCGCGTTCCGAATCTCGGCGATCAGTCCACTGCTCAACGCCTCACCGACCAGCTTGCGGTAGGCCAGAGACCTTGCGGCGTGCGTCGCATCCATGGCCAGGTATTCCGGATGCGGCGTCCTCATGAGCACCTTTGCCTCGAGTGCCTGCGCACGGCAGCTTGCGCAGGCAAGAGGATGATCGGGTGGGTTTGTACCCCGCCAGTCGCAGATCGTTTCAGCGTGCGTCGATCTGCAGGTCGGTGCCGACAGCGTCGGCGATTTCCAGCGTGCGCGCCAGTTCGGGATGGCGAACGATCAGGTAACCGTCGGATAAAAGCGTTTGGCGCCAATCGCGGCGCAGCGATCCGATCGGCAGCAGGTCTTCGACCACGATGTGCTCGCCGAAGCGCTGCCGCAGTCCGTCGAGGCCGTGGATTGCGCAGATGCGCCCCTGTCCGCGGGCCCGCTTGAATATCGCCGCTGCGTTGTAGCGACGGTGGGCAGTCTGGTTGAACTCATCCCGGGTGATCGCCTGGGCCCAGCCGGCGTAGACGTCGAAGTCGTTGCTGTAGTTCATCAGGTCCACGGAGCGCCCGCCCGGCGGGCGACCGCCGATTTCCCCGAACACGGCTTCGCCCGCCGGTGTCAGAAACCATTCCATGTGTGTGAAGCCGGTCCGGAACCCCAGCGCCTCGATGACCCGTCGACCGAGTTCACGCCCCGGCGCAAGCTCCGGGCGCTCGGGGTTACGCAGGTTGACCGTCTGCATGGAGATCCACTCGACATTGCGACCGATGATCGGCTTGGGCCGGTACCAGGCGATGTTCTCGTAAAGGATGTTGCCGTTCGCGCAGACCGTGTCGAAGGTGTATTCCTCGCCCTCGATGTATTCTTCCACGCTGACTTCGCGATGCTCACCGACATCGGCGATGGCGGCTTCGAGGCCGGCCGGGTCGCGCACCTCGTGGGTGTGCGCAGAGCCGGCGCCGGCGATGGGTTTGACCACCAGCGGCAAGCCGATCGCGCCGGCCGCTGCACGGATCGCGTCGGACCCGGTCGCGGTCTTGTTGCGGGGCGTACGCAGGCCCGCCGCATCGAGGGCGTCTTTCATCTTCTTCTTGTCGCGGAAGAGCTCGGTCTGCGCCATGTGCATGCCGCCGATGTCCAGCATCTCGCGCAATTCCGCGGCCAGGGTCATGAACGGTTCCCACAGGCACTCGACGCGGTCGATCGGCGTGCGTGAGGCGCTCTCGCGGACTCGTGCAAGTACCGCATCTGTGTCGACCAGGGACGGCACGCGAATGTAATCCGCCAGACTTCGTTTGACGACGAAAGGCAGCGCGTCCGCCGGGTGCTCGCCGAGCCCAATGACACGCGCCCCGCATTGGGCCAGCCCGCGGGTAAAATCGGCCATCTCCGCTGGATAGCCGGGAGAAATAAACAAAACGTTGACGGCTGCCTCCCTGGTCCAGAGTTGCTTCGTGTAGAAGTTAGCACGAAAAGCGGGGGCAGCATATTTGGGGTCAGAGTGAGTTGAGCCCAAATATTACTTTATGATGTGGGATGCGAGCACCGTCGGAATATGCAGCGAGAACGGACCTGCTTCCCCCGCTGTGTGAACCCAGGAAGGCAGGAATATGAACAGCGAATCACTGCAAATCGAACATGAGGAAACGGCCACGCACGGTGAATTCAGAATCGGGCGGCTTGCCATCATGACCTATAAAGAAGTCGGTAATGGGCACATTGTCGTCAACCATACTCGGGTCGCTCAAGAAGGCCGGGGGCAGGGGTTGGCCGGGAAACTCTATCGGGCAATGGTCGATTACGCGCGCGCGCACGATCTTAAAGTCACACCTGCATGCAGTTACGTCGCCAGGATGTTGGAACGTTTTCCCGAGGACAGGGACATACTGCAAGAGTGATCAACACGATATTTGGGGTCAGAGTAAAAACTCGTCGGTAACGTTCGCGGAATTTTTGCCCCGACCCCAATTTTTCGGCCCCAATTTTTGACAACATATTTTCTAACCTGGAAAGAAATCATGCGCCGAGTGACCCTGTGTTTGACCTGTTTGCTCAGCGCCACCGCGTGGGCGGACCTGACCGTCGATGGCACCAGTACGCCCGGACTGAACGGTGGTATCGACCATTTCACGATGTACCTGATGGATGAGCAACTCAGGGTGGACCGGCTCATCACGAAAAATATCGATGGCAAGGATGTCGATACAGTGGGGAGCAGTCTCCTGGTCCGGTTCACAGGACAACCGGCCGGTGTACTGATGCTGGACCACGGCGCCAGGACGGTTAAAGTCGTGGCGGTCATGCATGCAGTGACGGCCGGACAATCCGGTGGCGCGACAACGGGTCCCGTCAGCCCGGTCAGCGTGATC
>Ga0316188_10000014_pt1 | contig 47761 bp, 53 predicted proteins | sample Phiworburrow1_MG_FD_204933 | JGI IMG/M metagenome (GOLD analysis project Ga0316188, IMG submission 204933) | Coastal sediment microbial communities from Maine, United States - Phippsburg worm burrow 1 | ecosystem: Environmental > Aquatic > Marine > Coastal > Sediment | place: USA: Maine... | reverse complement strand
TATAAGCGGTGGTATTGCCCCCTACACCTACAATTGGACCGGACCTAATGGATTTTCTTCAAGTCTTCCAAACCTTAGTAACTTAATTGCAGGTAATTATAGCTTAGAAATTATTGATCAGAATGATTGTTCATCATTTGCTTCTGTCACGCTAAGTCAACCGGAACAAATTACGATCACTTTTAGTATGACTCCTGCCTCCTGTCCTACCCCCGGCTCTAATGATGGAAGTATTAGTATTAGTGTTTTAGGCGGAATTGCACCTTATACTTTTTCCTGGACCGGACCGAATCTCTTCGCTTCAAATTCTCAGGATATAAGTAATCTTGAAGCAGGAATTTATTATCTTCAAATTGAAGACGCGATCAATTGCATCGCTAATTTTACCATTACTGTTACCCAACCTGATAATTTTACGGTCGATCCCTCTTTTAGTCTGTTTCCCGGCAATTGGAATGTAAGCTGTAATGGCTATAACGATGGATCCATCGATGTGCTCGTAGGAAATATTACCCAACCGGTACTCTATAGCTGGATCTTTGATGGAATGGAAGTATCAACAGATAGTTTTGTAACTAACGCTATCGCCGGAAATTATGAACTCATTATCGTTGACGCCAATAACTGTATCGAAAATCGATTTTATAGCCTTAGTGAACCTGATTCAATTCTTATAAATTTTAATGCCTTTGAAGATGCTTTCGGAAATTCCATTTCTTGCTTTAACGGTTCCGATGGAGAACTCACTGCGCTAATAACTGGTGGTACCCCGGCTTATAACTGGCTATGGACAAGTCCGGATAATTCAACAAGTAACGATACTCTCATTCAAAATTTAAGTGAAGGAAGTTATTCTCTTTTGATATCTGATGTAAATGCATGTATTCAAGAGGATAGTATTACAATTTCCGCCCCCGATTCACTTTATACTTCTTTATTCAGTCCTTCATCAGGAGGCGTTAATGTGAGCTGTTTCAACGGAAACAATGGCAGTATTGAAACAACGATATACGGCGGTACTCCACCATTTTCATTTCAATGGATCTACCCTGGAGGAGGTATAGGATCTACCGATCAAAATCCGGGAAATTTACAAGCCGGTTTATATGTTTTATTCTTAACAGATGCTAATTCTTGTACCTCGATCGATAGTATTAACCTTGTCGCTTCAGATATAATTACTTACACCACTATTATAAGTGATTTTAATGGATACCCTAATGCATGTAATGGGGATTCTTTAGCTGCTATCGAGATCATTCCGGCAGGTGGAATCCCTCCATATATTATTATTTGGGCAAATGGGGATACAAGCAATACCATGATTGCTTTATCGGCTGGTACTTATACAGGTAGTATTATCGATTCTGAAAATTGCATTTCTAATTTTTCTGTCGTCATTGCTGATCCGGATGAAATTAATATTGATTTTACTATTTCAAGCTACTCTCCAAATTATCAAATTCAATGTAATGGAGATTCAAGTGGATCGATATTCACAAACATAAATGGTGGTGTAGCTCCTTATACATTAAATTGGATAGGACCTAATGGATTTTCTTCATCAAGTGATAGCCTTTTCGATCTTCCAGCAGGACAATATTTATTATCCCTTACAGACCAAAATAATTGTGAATACAATGCCACTATTATTTTAAATGAACCTCCCGTAATTCAAATAACAATTTTACAATTAAGTGCTTCCACTTGTGCAGGGGATAATGCTGCTTCTTTAAGTGCGATCACTACGGGTGGAAACGGAAATTATACTTATTTATGGAGCGGACCAAGTGGATTTACTTCTACTTCGATGACCATAGAAAATCTTGCTCCCGGCACCTATTGTGCAGAGGTCACTGATCTTAACGGCTGTACATCAAATTCATGTTATACAATAGCAGCACTTTCACCGATAAGTATTTCATTAAGCTCTCCGTTGATCAATGGATTTAATATTCCATGTTATGGGGATTCTTCAGCTTCGATCAATAGTATAATTAGCGGCGGTATTCCTCCTTATGAATATTATTGGACAGGACCTGTAGGGTCGAATCCCACTTCTCAAAATCCTACGAACCTCATCGCTGGAAGCTATACAATGATCGTTTATGATAGTTTAGGATGTTTTTCAATGGCTTCTATTGTTTTAAATGAAGCCGATGCATTTATTAATACAATTACAAGCCTTAATTATAATGGATATGGTGTTTCCTGTTATGGAGATAATGACGGGGGAATCAGCATTAGTACGATAAATGGAAATGCCCCATTTACCTATGCTTGGTCTACCCTTTCAGATAGTATTGGAAGCGGAAATGTCCTTTCAAATTTATATAGTGAGCACTATTTTGTTGAAATAAGCGATAATTTTGGCTGTACAATGTTGGATAGTGTTTTTATCTCTTCACCTGATAGTATTGAGCTTACATTGTTTAGTCCGGAAGTATATACAGAAATAAATATTTCTTGTTTTGGCGGAAATGATGGAGTTATTCAATCGGTCCTAAGCGGTGGCGTGCCGGATTACACTTACTCATGGACAAGCTCAAATGGATTTGTTTCTTCCAGCCAAAATATTGATCAATTAATCGAAGGTGAATATTATTTAAACATCACTGATCAGAACCTTTGCCAGCTAATGGATAGTATTGTGTTAATTGAACCCGATTCAATGCTAACGGTAAGTACTGTGATCACGGTTCAAAATAGCGGAACAAATATTTCCTGCAATGGAGGAAATGATGGCAGTATTACAATTTCAATTAGCGGTGGAATTCCAAATTATCAAATTTATTGCCTGGGTCCTGACGGATTTAGTTCAAATGATTCTGTCTTAACCGATCTCTACGCCGGGATCTATTTTATAAGTATCGTTGATTCGGCTTCCTGTACTTTTTCTCAAGAATTTATTTTAAGTGAACCGAGCGATAGTTTATCAGGAGATCTTACACTTAACAATAATGTCTGTTTTGAAGATACGATCGCTTCAATTCTTATTTCTCCAATGGGAGGAAGCCAGGATTATTCAATTTTCTGGGAAGGACCTGATGGATTTTCGTCGAATCAATTTTTAGTTGAAAACCTGATCAGTGGCTTTTATAATTATGAATTGATCGACACGAATTTATGTAGCTATTTGGATACAATAGAAATAAGTAATGCCCCGGAAATTCAACTGAATGAAATCTTAACTAACATCGATTGTTTTGGAACTATGGATGGCAGTATTGTTACAGATCCTAGTGGAGGTGGTTCAACTTACTCTTATTTATGGAGCAGTTCTAATGGATTTACTTCCGACCAGCAATCGATTTCTAACCTAGATAGTGGTATTTATTGTTTAGAAATTCTAAGCGATCTTTCTTGTAGTGCAAACTTTTGTTTCAGCATAAGCGAAACAGATAGTCTTTATGCACTCGATTCTTTGATCCAGCCTACTTGCGGATATGCAAATGGTGCTATTATGCTGAATATCATTGGAGGAAGTAGTCCATATACTATTGAATGGGGTATCGCTTCAGGATCAACCTTATCATCTGTTACAGCCGGCATTTATACAGCGCAGATAACCGACAGTTTAGACTGCTCTTATTCATTCGATTACGAACTTACCGGCCCGGATTCATTAAACATTGATGCGGATCTGCAAAACCCTAGCTGTTTTAATTCAACAAACGGGACTATTTCCTTACAGATCTCAGGAGGATCCCCATCTTACGAAATACTATGGTCAGGACCGGATGGTTTTTTATCGACTTCAACAAGCATCTCAAATCTTTCAGATGGAAACTACCAATTGGATGTGATCGATAGTTTGGGTTGTGCTGTATTTGAAGAATATGATATCGCCATGCCGGATTCAATTTCCGTAGAATTTTATAGTATTCTTTACGAGAATGGATATAATATCTCTACAAATGGAAACAATGATGGTTTTATTGGGGTTTCATCAGTAAGTGGAGGAACAGCAAATTTTTCATTCACTTGGACAGGTCCGAATGGATTTACTTCTTCTCAAATGAATATTTCAAATTTATATGCCGGACAATATGATCTGAATGTGATCGATATGAATAATTGTGAAGGCAATTTCATTGTTATTTTAACACAGCCTGAATCTTCAATAATACCTACCGGATTTACTCCAAACAGAGATGGTTATAATGATCTGTTTGTTATTCCGGGAATTAATAAAGATAATGCCGCATCTATTAAAATTTATAATCGTTGGGGAAATATCGTTTATGAAAATTCGAATTATGAAAATGATTGGGATGGAACAAATAAAGATGGAAACGACCTGCCGGAAGCGACTTATTTCGTAATTATCGAGTTCCTTTCAAGCGGAGAATCGATTAATGGATATCTTGATCTAAGGAGATGAGAAATCGAAAATTATATATCCTATTATTAATTTGTCTCACTTTTGCGAGCAGAGGAAAAGCACAGCAAGATGTATTGATCAGTCAGTATATGTTTAATCAGCTTTTTCTAAATCCTGCTTATGCCGGAACTCATGAATACTGGGAAAGCAGCATTTTATACCGAAGTCAGTGGGTCGGATGGGAAGGTTCACCCACGAGTCAGTTATTAGCTGTTGACGGACCAATTTTACCTTCATTATTAGGAATTGGGGCTACGATCGTTCATGATGAAATTGGCATCAATGCAACATTAGGTGCTAATATTGCTGTAAGCTATCAGTTAAAATTGGATCGTAAAGGGGATCATCGATTATCTTTTGGTCTTAAAGCAGGCTACTTATCGCAACGTGCATATATAAAGGATCTGATCTATATCGATGAGAACGACCCTCTTTATGTTTCATCTGATATCATAAATCAAAATACAATTCTCTTTGGAAGCGGAATTTATTATTATTCTAAGCGCCTTTATTTAGGGTTATCGGTCCCTGTTCTTTTTGCCAAAGATCTAAAAGATCTGCCCTCTGCGGAAATGAATCGAAATTCATACCTAAAGAAGCAGTTTTATTTTAATGGTGGAATGGTTTTCACTCTTTCCGAAAATGTGGATTTTAAACCTTCATTTTTAGTAAAATATACTCAGTCGGCACCTTTACAGGCAGACATTAATATGAACTTCTTATTCAAAAAAATGTTTTGGTTAGGCGCATCTTATAGAAGTACAGATATCCTTGTATTAATGATGGAAGTAAATGCAACCAGATATTTAAGGATTGGATATGCTTACGATTATAATTTTAGTGATATCTCCATTTTCACAAGTGGATCACATGAGATCATGCTAAGTTTCGATTTTGGAAAGACCATTGTCAAATCAAGTTCACCCAGGTATTTTTAATATGAATAAAACGCTTGTCATATTAACCCTCCTCTTTATTGTTTTTGGATGTAAACAATACCACATAGACCGTGCACACATCGCCGAGTCTGATCTTGATTACGATGAAGCGATCGTTCAATATGAAAAACTCTCTTCAAAACAAATGGATTATAATACTTATAAAAGTTTAGCTGAATTATATCTAAAACGAGGAGATTATGAAAAGGCATTGTTCATTTATGATTCACTGATAGTAAAAGACGACTATCCAAAAGATGAATTACTTGCATATGCTGAATTGTTGATGGCAAATGAAAATTATCCTAAAGCTAAATTATGGGTAGACAGGTATTTACAGGAAGAAAAATCAGATAAAAAAGCCCTTGAGCTAAAGAAAGTGATTTTAAACCAAGGTTCTTTTCTGATAGATACAAATCAATATACCCTTGATTTAATTGAAATACCGGCAACACCTCAGGCTTATGGTGCTATTCCATATAAAAATGGAATAATCTATACAGGTAGAGCAAATAAAAATGAGAAGGGAATTGATATCAACCCATGGGATGGCTGGCCTTATTCCAGAATCTATTTCACCGTTCAGGTTGATTCAGGTTGGTCTGCGCCTTATGATCTATCTCATTCATTAAACGAAGATTATAATATCGGTCCGCTCCAAACGATTCCAGGCAGTGATCAAAGTGTTTTTATCTTATCAAAGAGCTATTTATCAAACTTTAAAACAGCTCGGAAAAGCTCCAATAAAACAGATGTGTTGCAAAAGGCCGAAAATAATATTCAGCTTTATATGGTCGAAATAAATAATATGAAGCTCGACACTCCGGAAGTACTCCCTTTTTGCAATCCTGCTTATAACTACGCGCAGGCGAGTTTAAGCCCGGATGGAAATATGATGATCTTTAGTTCTGATCTACCCGGCGGAAAAGGTGGGAGTGATCTTTATATAAGTATATTAAATGACTCAAAATGGAGTGATCCTGTGAATTTAGGATCAAATTTAAACACTGATAAAAACGAATCTTTTCCTTATTTAATATCAGAAGACACCTTATATTTTTCATCTGAAGGCCATAATTCTTATGGGGGATTGGATATTTTTTATTCCACTTTTGACGGCACTAAATGGACAAAACCTTACAACCTTCTATCGCCAATTAATTCCTATAAAGACGATTTTGGAATTTCTTTTAACAGTGATAAAAAAAGCGGCTTCATTAGTTCAAATAGGAGTGATCTGGATAGGATCTATTCATTTACTATGAATAAACCTTCTTTTAAAATAGAAGGAAAAGTAGTGAATAAGGAAACTCAGAAAGCCATGAAATCGATCAAAATAACGATGACTGAAAGAGGGTCAACATCGGATACGATCGTATATTCTGATAGTGAAGGAAAATTCAATTTTCCAATAAGTTCAAACACAAAATACAGGTTGATGGCCGAAGAGAATGGTTACTTCACATTATCCTACACTATTTCTACCAGAGGCCGATCCCATAGCAAAGTTTTTCATGTTGTATTTGAAATGGAAAAAATTGTATTGAATAAAGCAATTGTAATTGAAAATTCGGGGGATGAATTAATTTTAGATAATGAGAATGCCCGAATAAAAAACATTTATTACGATTTTGACAAATGGGACTTACGAAATGAAGCGATATTGGAATTGGATCGATTGGTTTGGTTATTTAATGATAATCCAAGCCTAATTATCGAGATCAGTTCGCATACAGATAGTCGGGGAAGCGATGAATATAACATGAAATTATCTCAAAAAAGAGCAAATGCAGTGGTCGAATATCTAATCGATAGAGGAGTTAACCCGAAGATGATGATCGCAAAGGGATATGGTGAAAGTAAACTTGTAAATAAATGCGCTAACGGGGTAGTTTGTTCTGAAAAAGAACATCAGGAAAACAGAAGATCGGAGTTTAAAGTTATTGGGTTTAGAGACTAGTTTTTTGATCTAAAGAAGTCTTTTTTGTATCGCTTTCGAGAGTGGGATATTATCAATTTTAGAATCAGTCCAGCTTAAAAAATCGAAATAATTAAAAAGGATCTCATTATCCGGGATTATAAATAACTCTTCCAGCCTTTCTCTGAATTGAATTAAAATTTCCTTTTGTTTCTCCACATCAGCGCATTTACTAAGCTTTTTAATATTTGATATTATTAAAGTCTCCAATTCAAAGTCTCTGTTTTTCTTATTTAAAAATCGCTGGGTTGATTTTATCAGATACTCGACCAGGTCATAATTACCCAATTCGAAATGGATGATTAAGTTTATAAGTCTGGCATAAGAATAGAGATCCTGACGTAATAATTTCTCATTGTCATTCAAGATCTTGTTTATCCAGAAGAGACCTTTATTAAAATCCCCTAAACCAATAAATATTAAGGAAAATTTTAAATAAAAAGCGATCAGGTGTTCCTTACTCGACTTATCTTTAAATGCTTCGAGATTCTCTTCAATTTTTTTGACAATTTTTAAGCCCTCTTGAAATTCTCCCAGTTTTTCATAGATATCAAGCTCCGCCATATAGCAAGTCCTGAATATTCTAATTCGAGTGTCGACAGAATACTTTTCGTCATTTTCACCTTTTCTTAATTCTTCAATGAGTTTAAATGCGGATCGAAATTCTTTGCGATAAATATGAATTTTAATAAGATTATAAATGGTACGGATATATCTTTTAATAAGATCTGTCCTTAATGGAGGATTATCATCTAAGATCTTTTTTACCTGTAGGAATGCGATAAAGCTTAAGTCCTTTTCATTGTTAGCCGAATGGCAAAAACCCTGAGTATAATAACAAATGGTGGCCGCACTTTTTGAAAGTGCCGTATCTTTTGCTTTAATTAAATGATTTTCTGAAACCTCATCAATTATCTTTCTGGCATTCTCATCTCTTGTATAGCCTTCACTTCTGAAAGCTAAATTCACTTTAGAGTAGAGCACATGATATTCTGCAAGGTTCCTTAATTTAGAGATCACCGTTTTCTCTTCTTCAATGAGATCATCTATACTTCTATTGAATTTACCTTCCTCAAAAGCTTCTTCAAGCAACATTTTTTCAATTCCTATCAATTCAAAATGGTAGTAGAATTTTTCATGTTCGATCGCCATCTTTTTTGCTCTTTGAAGAAATTTCTCACACTCCTCATATAAAGATTTACGGTAAAGAATTTCAATATTCTTAATCTCCTGCTGAAGAATAGAACTGATTGAATTGTCGGAATAATAAGAGCGAAGGCTTTTAAGAATGAGCTTATATAAGTGGTTTTTTTCAGAGGGGAAATGTTTGATGAACTTTTCACTTTTAAATCGCTCCTTGATCAAAGGTTCATTATATTCCAATTGCTCGTCAATAGCATCAAATATCTTAAGGTAATTTTTATCGCCGCTTTGTAAAGAGGAAGACAGCTTAAAAAATCGCTTCTCTGATTTCGTCAGAGACTTAATAAGATTAAATAATTCATTTGAAGGCTTCATAGGATTATAGGCTAAATAAATCTATAGTCCTTTCAAAGGTACTGTTTATATATAATATCTAAGACAAATTAGAAGACAAATGCCTTATAAAAATCCAATAATATCAACTTCAAAGCACGATGGCAAAATTCAACCTTTATCGTATATCTCTACCCGGATAAATAGCATTATCGCCCAATTCTTCTTCAATTCTTAATAACTGGTTGTACTTAGCGATCCTATCTGACCTGGAAGCAGAACCTGTTTTAATTTGGCGAGTAGATAAGGCAACAGCAAGATCAGCGATGGTCGTATCTTCTGTTTCCCCGGAGCGGTGACTCATTACAGATGAGTATTTATTTCTGCGTGCAAGTTCTACAGCATCGATCGTTTCTGTTAAAGTCCCGATTTGATTAACTTTTATTAAGATAGAATTAGCGATTCCTTCATCAATTCCTCTTTGCAATCTTTTAGTATTTGTTACAAACAGATCATCTCCAACAATTTGAATTTTATCTCCCAATTCAACTGTCATTTTTTTCCATGCAGCCCAATCATCTTCAGCAAGACCATCTTCGATTGAAATGATCGGATATTTATTTACCCATTCTTTCCAAAATCCAACCATATCATCGGAGCTTAATGAATCTCCTGTTGAAGAAAGTAAATAAAGCCCTTTTTCTTTGTCATAAAATTCGCTAGCTGCCGGATCCAGAGCGATCATAACATCTTCACCGGGACGATATCCTGCTGTTTCAATCGCTTTCAATACAATCTCTATCCCTTCCTGATTAGATCCTAAATTAGGTGCAAAACCACCTTCATCACCTACATTAGTAGAAAAGCCTTTTGCCTTAAGAACTGATTTTAAGTGATGGAATATTTCGACACCCATTCTAAGCCCTTCACTAAAAGAGGAAGCACCGATAGGCATCACCATAAACTCTTGAATATCGATTAAATTATCGGCATGAGATCCTCCATTTAAAATATTCATCATTGGAACAGGCAGGGTATAGCTATTTACTCCGCCTATATAGCGATAAAGAGGTTGACCAAGAGAAGCGGCAGCGGCTTTTGCAACAGCTAAACTCACTCCAAGAATCGCATTTGCTCCTAAATTACCTTTGTTTTCGGTCCCATCGATTTCGATTAATAATTTATCGATCGCTCTTTGATCATAAATGTAAAAACCATTCAGCTCTTTGTTCAGTCTCTCATTTACATTATAAACGGCATTTAAGACACTTTTACCTAAATAGATATCCTTATCATTATCGCGAAGCTCAACAGCCTCATGAACTCCCGTTGACGCGCCTGAAGGTACTGCAGCACGTCCAAGTGCACCGTTTTGAGTTAATACATCTACTTCTATTGTTGGATTACCTCTGGAATCAAGAATTTGTCTTGCTTCAATATTTGCTATATAACTCATACTCGTTCTAATTTTCTCTTTTTAATATTTTCTATGAACTGATCGAATAAATACCTTGAATCTTCGGGTCCAGGTGATGATTCAGGATGATATTGAACGGAAAAGACAGATTTATTTTTAAGCTTTATTCCGGCAACTGTATTATCATTCAGGTGTAAATGGGTCAATTCTATGTCGTCTCTATTCTCCAAAGATTTTATATCCACAACAAAACCATGGTTTTGAGAAGTCACTTCACATTTTCCATTTATCAAGTTTTTGACAGGATGATTGATCCCTCTGTGGCCATTATGCATTTTAATTGTTTTTAGCCCCTGACTCAAAGCTAATATTTGGTGGCCAAGACATATTCCAAAGACAGGAATCCCCAATTGAGTGATCTCATTTACCAAATCGATGCTGTTCAGCATTACAGATGGATCTCCGGGACCATTAGAAAGCATAAATCCATCAGGTTTAAATTCCATCAGTTCATTTATAGAAGTGTTCATGGGAAATACTTTAACGAAAGCATCTCTTTCATTTAAACATCGGATGATATTTCTTTTTACTCCAAAATCCAAAACCGCTACTCTAATCTCGGCATTTTCATCTCCTGAAGTATACGATTTTTGTGTACTTACTTTACTTGAAAGTTCCATTCCCTCCATCGATGGAGTTGCTTTAACTTTCTTTAGAAGAATTGAAGTGTCGAATTCTTCAGAAGAGATAATGGCATTCATTGCTCCTTTGTTTCTTATATATCTAACAAGAGCGCGAGTATCTATATTTGAAATTCCGACAATATTATCTTTTTCAAGGAAATCCTGTAAGGAGCCAATGTCTCCATATCTGCTGGTATGATTACTGAAGTTTTTAACGACAAGACCGGCAATCTTTATTGAGTCAGATTCGTTTTCACTTTCTTTAGTTCCATAATTACCTATATGCACACTTGCATTGATCATGATCTGCCCATAATATGAAGGGTCAGTATAGATCTCCTGATAACCTGTCATTCCTGTATTAAAACAAATTTCACCGGTAGTACTTCCAATGACTCCAATTGAGTTTCCCCAAAATTCTTTTCCGTCTTCTAAAACTAAAACTGCTTTATTCATGATGCAAAAATAAAAAAGGGGATAATGCAAAAGCATTATCCCCTAATAAATTTGTTAAAAATCAATTAACTTTCTTTTTTATCCTGATCTTTTTCTTTTGGAGCTTCCTTTTCGGGAGTCTCTTCTTTTTTAGCTTCAGGGGTTTTGCTTTCTTCTACTTCAGCTTCTGGAGCAACAACCGCTTCAACTTCAGGAGCAACAGTTGCTTCAGCTTCTGGAGCAACAAGTGCTTCAGCTACCGGTTTCGCCTCTGTTTTTTCTTTTTTAGCCGTAGTATCTGTTGTAGTTGTTTTAGCGCTAGGCTTAGAACTTCTTCTACTTCTTCCTTTTTTGGCAGCACCTTTATCTTCTTTTAGTAACTCGTTAAAGTCAACTAATTCCATTAGGCACATTTCTGCATTATCTCCTAATCGATATTCAGTTCGAATAATTCTTGTATAACCTCCTGGTCTATCAGCTACTGCAGGTGCAATATCTCTAAATAATTCTGCTGTCGCCAATTTACTTTTCAGTAAACGGAATACCATCCGTCGCGAATGCGTTGAATCATCTTTTGAGCGTGTAATAATTGGCTCAATATAAACTCGAAGCGCTTTCGCTTTTGCAACCGTAGTATTTATTCTTTTATGCTCGATAAGAGAACAAGCCATATTAGAAAGCATTGCGCTTCTATGTCCTGTTTTTCTCCCAAGATGATTAAATTTCTTTCCGTGTCTCATCTCAATAATTTTTTTTCGTCACTCGACGAATCCTATTTGGATTAATAGTTATTCTTTTTCCAATTTATACTTAGAAACATTCATTCCGAAAGTAAGTCCGTTATTTTCAATAAGGTCTTCCAATTCGGTTAATGACTTTTTCCCGAAGTTTCTAAACTTAAGAAGATCCGTTTTCTTGTAAGATACAAGATCACCAAGGCTTTCTATATCAGCTGCTTTCAAACAATTCAAAGCACGTACAGAAAGGTCCATATCACTAAGTTTTTTCTTCAGAATTTGACGCATTTGCAATGCAGATTCATCGAATTCTTCAGTTTCTGATTTCTCATCCATTTCAAGAGTGATCTTCTCATCTGAAAATAAAAGGAAATGTTGAATTAGAATTTTAGCTGCTTCCTGAAGTGCATCTTTCGGATTAATAGATCCGTCAGTTTCAAGGCTAACAGTTAATTTTTCGTAATCTGTTTTTTGCTCAACACGAAAGTTATCGATCGCGTATTTCACATGTTTGATCGGTGTGAAAATTGAATCAATAAAGATCGTTCCAATTGCTGTATTAGGAATTTTATTTTCCTCTGCAGGAACGTATCCTCTTCCTTTTCCAATGTTAATCTCAATATTGAAATTAACTGAAGAATCAAGTTCACAAATTAAATGATCCGGATTCAAGACTTGAAAAGCAGAAGTGAATTTTCCGATATCACCAGCTGAAAATTTATCTTGACCGCTTAATGAGATCATCACTTTTTCAGAATCTGTTCCTTCAATTTGTTGACGGAAACGGACTTGTTTTAAGTTTAATATGATTTCAGTAACATCTTGGATAACTCCTTTTAATGTTGAAAATTCATGATCAACGCCTTCAATTTTTATTGAAGTTATTGCAAATCCTTCGAGACTTGAGAGTAAAATTCTCCTCAAAGCATTTCCAATCGTTATTCCGTAACCGGGTTCCAATGGTCTGAATTCGAAACTGCCACTGTGGTCAGTTGATTCTATCATTACAACCTTGTCAGGTTTTTGAAAATCTAATATTGCCATCTTAATTGGTCTGGTTTTTATTTAGAATACAATTCTACTATCAATTGTTCTTTAATGTTTTCTGTAATCTGCTCACGTTGTGGAACAGTCATAAAAACACCACTCATGTGCTCTCCATTCCAAGACAACCAGTCATGTTTATGTTGAGCTGTAGAAAGTGAAGTGGTAATAGCGATCAAAGATTTTGACTTTTCACGCACCCCAACAACATCACCATCTCTTAATTGATAAGAAGGGATATTTACAATTTCTCCGTTTACAGTAATGTGCTTATGAGACACTAATTGTCTTGCACCGTCTCGACTTGGAGAAATTCCCAATCGGTATACAGTATTATCCAATCTGCTTTCGCATAATTGGAGTAAAACCTCACCGGTAATTCCTTTACTTCTGGATGCTTTTACAAACAAGTTTCTGAATTGACGCTCAAGGATACCATAAGTATACTTTGCTTTTTGCTTCTCCATTAATTGAAGTGCATATTCAGATTGTTTTCTTCTTCTTTTATTTGGACCGTGCATCCCAGGAACATAATTTTTACGTTCCAACGACTTATCAGGACCATAAATTGGCTCTCTGAATTTCCTCGCTATTTTCGATTTAGGACCTCTATATCGTGCCATATCTAACCGTGATTTTCTCTTTCAATTAATAATTAAACTCTTCGACGTTTAGGTGGTCGACATCCGTTATGAGGTAATGGAGTAACATCCATTATTTCCATCACTTCTACTCCACTATTGTGAATAGATCGGATTGCTGATTCTCTTCCTGAACCTGGACCTTTTACATATACCTTAACTCTTCTTAAACCATAATCATAAGCTTCTTTGGTACATTCTTCTGCAGCAATTTGGGCAGCATAAGGTGTGTTCTTTTTAGAACCTCTAAAGCCCATTTTTCCAGCTGAAGACCATGATATAACCTGACCTTGGTTGTTTGTTAATGAAATGATGATGTTATTAAAAGTCGCTTGAATATGCGCTTCTCCAACAGCTTCTACATTAACCTTTTTCTTCTTTTTAGCACTTGTCTTTGCCATTATTACAACTTATTAAGTCTTATTTAACTGCTTTTTTCTTGTTCGCAACAGTCTTACGTTTTCCTTTTCGTGTACGAGCATTATTTTTTGTACGCTGCCCTCTTAAAGGCAAGCCTGAACGATGACGAATACCACGATAACTTCCGATATCCATTAATCGTTTAATGTTCATTTGAGTTTCAGAGCGTAATGCACCTTCTATTGTGTAGTTCTCATTAACAACAGAACGAATTCTCGATAACTCATCATCGTCCCAATCATTAACTTTTTTATCTACATCAACTTCAGCGGCGCTTAAAATATCTTTTGCTCTGCTTCTTCCAATTCCGAAAATGTAAGTGAGACCAATCTCACCTCTTTTGTTTTTCGGTAAATCTATACCAGCAATCCTAGCCATTTGAATATATTATTTATTAACCTTGTCTTTGTTTAAACTTTGGATTCTTTTTGTTTATCACATAAAGACGTCCTTTTCTGCGAACAATCTTACAATCCGCTGTTCTCTTTTTTACAGATGCTCTTACTTTCATTTTATTAATTTTTATACCTGTAAGTAATTCTTCCTTTAGTTAAATCGTATGGCGACATCTCAAGCTTCACTTTATCTCCTGGTAAAATCTTGATATAATGCATCCGCATTTTACCTGAAATATGTGCAACGATAACATGACCATTTTCTAATTCCACTTTGAACATTGCATTCGAAAGGGCTTCTATGATCGTACCGTCTAATTCAATTGAGGCTTGTTTAGCCATACTTATTATTTATTTTTAATTACTTCTTCAATATGTTCAAATGTTGACAAAACCAAAACTTTACCTTTTCGAATCGCAACATCATGTTCAAAGTGAGCTGAAGGCTTTCCGTCTGCTGTAACAATGGTCCATCCATCGCTCAACTGCTTTACTTCCTTCACTCCTAAGTTGATCATAGGTTCAATAGCTAATACTAAACCTTCTTTCAACTTTAAACCTGAACGTTTTCTTCCATAGTTAGGAACTTCCGGAGATTCATGTAATGATCTTCCTAATCCGTGCCCAACCAATTCTCTTACTACACCATATCCATAAGATTCACAATACTTTTGAATCGTATATCCGATATCTCCAATCCTATTCCCAACAATTGCCTGCTCCATTCCTAATAAAAGAGATTGTTTTGTTACGTCGAGCAACTGTTGTATCTCGGCGCTAACCTCTCCAACTGCAAAGGTATATGCAGAATCTCCATAAAAACCATTTTTCAATACGCCACAATCAACTGAAACAATATCCCCATTTTTCAATGGTTTATTATTTGGAATCCCGTGTACTACCTGTTCGTTTACAGAAGTACATAATGAATTAGGAAAACCATTATAACCTTTAAAACCTGGTATTGCATGGTGATCTCGAATAAATTCTTCTGCCACTTTATCCAATTCCAGTGTAGTTACACCGGGTTGAATTAATTTTGCTACCTCAGCAAGGGTTTTACCAACAAGTAAAGAACTCTCTCTTTGTATTTCTACTTCCTCTTCCGTTTTATAATCAATCATTATGATCCGTTATCCAGCCATTCCTACGGCCGATGTTGATCTCCCTCTCACTTTTCCCGACTTCATTAATCCATCATAATGACGCATTAATAAATGACTTTCTATTTGTTGTAATGTATCTAATACCACTCCAACAATAATCAATAATGATGTTCCTCCATAAAAAATTGCAAATCCTTGCTTTATTCCAGCTGCCATTGCAATAGATGGTATGATAGCTATAAATGCTGTAAACACTGCACCTGGTAATGTGATTCTAGAAATAATCGTATCTAAAAACTCAGATGTTGATTTACCTGGCTTGATCCCGGGAACAAAACCTCCATTACGTTTTAAATCATCAGCCATTTGTGTTGGATTAACAGTAATCGCTGTATAGAAATAAGTAAATAAGATGATTACAACCGCAAATAATATATTATAGTATAGTCCTCCAATATCACCTAAAGCGATAAGAAAAGAACCAGGTTCTTCATTTACAGCTTGAGCTAAGTATAATGGAACAAACATTATTGCTTGTGCAAATATGATTGGCATTACTCCAGCAGCATTTACCTTTAATGGTATAAACTGACGAGCACCTGATCCCATTCCTTGAATCCCACTAATTCTTTTAGCATATTGTACTGGAACTCTTCTTACAGCCTGCACTAACGCAACCGTAAAACCAATAATTAATAATAAAAGAACGATCTCAACTAGTAACATTACCATTCCACCCGCTCCATCAATACGACCAACAAATTCTTGAATGAATGCAGCTGGTAGTCTTGCGATAATACCGATCATGATAATTAAAGAAATTCCATTTCCAATTCCCTTCTCAGTGATACGCTCTCCTAACCACATGATAAATAATGTACCTGCAGTAAGTATAGTAATAGATGAAACCCACCAGAAAAGTGAAGGATCAGCAACTGCACCGGGAACATTAACTACTGTAGAGCCTAAATAACTAGGAGCTTGAACAGCAGTAATAGCGATAGTAAGAAATCGTGTTGTCTGATTTATTTTCTGACGTCCACTTTCTCCTTCTTTTTGTAATTTTTGAATAGAAGGTATTGCAATCCCTAATAACTGCATAATAATCGATGCAGAGATATATGGCATAATTCCTAATGCAAACACAGAGGCTCTAGAAAATGCTCCTCCGGTAAAAAGTGCTAAGATTTCTCCTAGTCCTCCTCCTCCAACATTTGCGCTGGCCATTGCATCCGCATTTATTCCAGGAAGGATAACAAAGGATCCAATCCGATAAATTAATATCAAAGCTAAAGTTAAGAAGATTCGTTTCCTTAGATCCTCAATCTTCCAAATATGCTGCAGTGTTGCAATAAAATTCTTCATTCTCTATAACAAGTTATAAGATAACGGCTTCTCCACCATTATCTTCGATGGCTTTTTTCGCTGTTGCAGTGTATGCATTTGCAGATACTGTAACCTTGGTTGAAAGTACTCCACGACCTAATATTTTAATTAAATCGTTTTTATTTGCCAATCCATGTTCCACGAAAATTGCGGGCGTAAAATTAGTTATTTTTTTCTCTTCGACAAGTCCTTGAATTGTATCAAGATTTACACCTTTATACTCAACTCGATTGATGTTCTTAAATCCAAACTTAGGAACACGACGTTGTAGAGGCATTTGTCCTCCTTCGAAGCCTTTTTTGCTTTTATAACCTGAACGTGATTTCGCTCCTTTATGACCACGTGTAGAAGTTCCACCTCTACCGGATCCGGTACCACGACCAATTCTTTTTCTATTTTTAACCGACCCTTCGGCTGGTTTTAAGTTACTCAAATCCATTATTTCAATGCTTTAAATATTCTCAACTTTAACTAAATGATTCACTTTACGAACCATTCCCAATATTACAGGGCTATTTTCTTGTTCTACCGACTGATTCATTTTTCTTAAACCAAGTGCTTCCAAAACAAGCTTTTGATTTTTTGGTCGGTTTATGGCACTACGCACTTGAGTAATTTTAATTTTCGACATGATTATCTTTTTAACCATTAAATACTACATCCATAGAAACTCCTCGAGTTCGTGCTACACTTCGTGCATCACGTAATTTTGCTAAAGCGTCAAAAGTAGCTTTCACCACGTTATGTGGATTTGAAGATCCTTGAGATTTAGCAAGTACATCGGTAATTCCAACGCTTTCCAAAACTGCTCTCATTGCACCACCGGCAATTACACCTGTACCATGAGAAGCGGGTTTAATAAAAACTCTAGCTCCACCAAATTTTCCTAATTGAGCATGAGGAATTGTTCCTTTATAAATAGGAACTTTAACTAAATTCTTTTTAGCATCGTCCATCCCTTTAGAGATCGCTTCAACTACTTCTTTAGCTTTTCCTAAACCATGTCCAACAACTCCATTTTCATCACCTACAACAACAATGGCTGAGAATCCGAAATTCCGACCCCCTTTGGTTACTTTTGTAACACGGTTTATCGCTACTAATCTATCTTTTAATTCAAGATCGATCGCTTTAATATTATGTTTAGCTGCTTTTGCCATTTTCAATTAAAATTTAAGTCCGCCTTCTCTAACACCATCTGCTAAAGATTTAACACGTCCATGATATAAATATCCACCTCTGTCGAATACGATTTTTTCGATGCCGGCTTCTTTTGCTTTTTCAGCAATTACTTTACCGACTTCATAAGAAACCTGAACTTTGGTTTTTCCTTTTGACTCCATTTTCAAAGATGATACTGATAATAAAGTTTTTCCTTCCTCATCATTTATCAATTGAACATAGATGTCTTTATTACTTCTAAATACCGATAAACGAGGAACTGCAGAGTTCCCTGATACGGTTTTACGAATTCTTCTTCGAATACGAAGTCTACGATCTTGTTTACTAAGTGCCATGACTCAATTTTATTATTTAGCTCCGGATTTCCCGGCTTTACGTCTAACTTGTTCTCCCATATATCGGACACCTTTTCCTTTGTATGGCTCTGGTTTTCTGAATGATCGAATTTTTGATGCAATCATTCCTACCAATTGTTTATCAAAAGATTCCAGAGTAATAACAGGTGCTTTTCCTTTTAAAGTTTCGGTACTCACTTTAACTTCATCCGGCAATTGAATAATGATAGGATGTGAATATCCTAATGACAATTCAAGTTCCTGACCTGTAACTTTTGCTCTATAACCAACTCCAATCAATTCTTGTTCGATCTTATAGCCTTCACTAACCCCAATAATCATGTTATTAATTAAAGAACGGTAAAGTCCGTGTTTTGATCGATCATCTTTAGAATCACTTTTACGCGATACTGTAATAACACCATCCTCTATATTTAAAGAAATAGCATCATCCAATTTCTGAGTAAGTACTCCTTTTGGACCTTTAACTGTTATAATTTTGTCATCCGAAACATTGATCTCAACACCTTTAGTTAAGTTGATCGGATTTTTTCCTATTCGTGACATTTTCTTTCGTTCTTAATTAATTAATAAACGTAGCAAAGTACTTCCCCTCCAACATTCTCTTTTCGGGCTTCTTTATCAGACATTACTCCTTTAGATGTAGAAAGTACAGCAATACCTAAACCGTTCAGAACACGTGGAAGTTCGTCCGAACCTGCATATTTTCTTAATCCCGGCTTACTTGCTCGTTGAATCGATGTGATGGCTGGTGCTTTAGTTTCACGATTGTATTTTAATGCAATCTTAATAACGCCCTGTTTATCATCATCAATAAACTTATAACTCATAATGTATCCTTTTTCATGAAGGATCTTAGTTATATTTTTCTTCACATTAGAACCGGGTATTTCAACAACCCTATGACCTGCACTTTGTGCATTTCTAATGTAAGTAAGATAATCTGCTATTGGATCAGTAATCATTTTTCCTAATTTTATTTATTACCAACTGGCTTTTTTTACACCCGGAATCAATCCCGAAAGTGCCATTTCTCTGAAAGTAACACGAGAAATTCCAAATTGTCTCATGTAACCACGTGGACGACCAGTCAATTGACATCTATTATGTAAGCGAACTTTAGATGAATTAGCAGGAAGTTTTTGTAATCCTTCCCAATCTCCATTTGCCTTTAGTTCGGCTCTTTTAGCAGCATACTTAGCTACCATTTTTTCTCTTTTGCGCTCACGCGCTTTCATTGATTCTTTTGCCATGATATTCTAATTTGCAAATGGAAATCCAAAGTTCTTTAATAGTGATTTAGCTTCTTCATCAGTATTAGCGGATGTTACAAATGTAATATCCATACCTGAAATTTTGCTTACTTTATCGATGTTGATCTCCGGGAAGATAATCTGCTCTTTTACACCAAAAGTGTAATTTCCACGACCATCAAATCCTTTTCCTTTAACACCTCTAAAGTCACGCGTTCTTGGTAAAGCAGAAGAGATCAAACGATCTAAAAATTCATACATTTTAATTCCTCGTAACGTAACTTTCGCGCCAATTGGCATCCCTTTACGCAATTTGAAATTCGAAATATCTTTTTTAGATACAGTTGGAACTGCTTTCTGACCAGTAATCATAGTCATCTCTAAAACCGCATTATCAACTAATCGTTTATCTGAAGTAGCTTCGCCAACACCTTGATTGATCACAATTTTGCTCAATTTCGGCACTTGCATTATACTCTTGTATTTAAACTCTTTCTGTAAGGAAGGTACAATTTCTGTGTTGTACTGTTCCTTTAATCTTGGTGCGTACGACATTTTATATTACCTCCTTAGTTTTGATTGAGACTCTACTTAATTTACCATCTTTCCCTTTCACACGATTTGTGCGAGTAGGTTCTCCGGTTTTAGGATCAACTAGCATTAAGTTGGAAATATGAATAGATCCTTCTTTTTCTATAATCCCGCCTTCTGGAAACTGTGCACTAGGTTTAGTGTGTTTTTTAACAATATTCACACCTTCCACTAAGGCCCGGTTTTTAAGCCCTAGGATTTCAAGAACTCGTCCTTGTCCTCCTTTGTGGTTTCCTGCTATTACCTTTACCAGGTCACCTTTCTTTATATGAAACTTCATTTTCATCTTTACTTTCTTTAAATAGTTTAGATTACTTCAGGAGCTAAAGAAACAATTTTCATAAATTGCTTTTCCCTAAGTTCTCTTGCTACAGGTCCGAAAATACGGGTTCCTCTCATCTCACCTCCAGCATTTAATAATACTACTGCATTATCGTCGAAACGGATATAAGAACCATCACTTCTTCGTACTTCTTTTTTAGTACGAACAACAACTGCTCTAGTTACCATCCCCTGCTTAACTGTTCCTGAGGGAACTGCATCCTTAACTGTAACAACAATCTGGTCACCTATTGAAGCATATCTTTTTCTTGTACCTCCCAGTACACGGATACATAGTACCTCCTTGGCTCCACTATTATCGGCAACTTTTACACGACTTTCCTGTTGAATCATGATTCTAAATTATTTAGCTCGTTCAATAATTTCTACTAATCTCCAGCATTTATTTTTGCTGAGCGGACGGGTTTCCATAATCTTAACAAGATCGCCAATACCACATTCTTGATTTTCATCATGTGCCATCAGGTTTTTTGTTCGTTTTACGAATTTACCGTACTTAGCGTGTTTTAGCTTGCGTTCCACTAATACCAAAATGGTTTTATTCATTTTGTCACTGGTTACAACACCAATACGCTCTTTTCTTAAGTTTCGCTTTTCCATCGAACCTATATTATTTTATTTTTTCTTACTTGTTTTTCGGTCTTCAACTTTGCCAAAAATCGACGGGAATGATGAATACTCATAGGGTTTTCTAACTCAGAAACCGAGTGATCCATTCGCATCTTATTCAGTACACTTTGGATTTCTTGAATTTTATCATTTAAATCCTCTGAGGTCAATTCTGTAATTTCTGTATATTTCATTATCAATTCCCCCTTTAATTAGCGTAGTTATTTCGAACTACAAATTTGCATTTAATTGGAAGCTTTTGAGCGGCAAGACGCATGGCTTCTTTACCTACTTCAAGTGCAACTCCGTCTGCTTCGAACATAATTCTACCTGGACGAACCACAGCAACCCAATGACTTGGAGCTCCTTTACCTTTACCCATCCTCACTTCGGCTGGTTTTGAGGTGATCGGTTTATCCGGGAAAATTCGAATCCAAACTTGCCCTTCCCTTTTCATAAATCTGGTAACCGCTATACGCGCTGCTTCTATTTGTCTGGAAGTGATCCAGCCACCTTCCTGACTTTTAAGGCCGAAAGAGCCGAATGCTATTGTAGCACCACGTTGGGCATTACCCTTCATAGGCATCTTGTGCATTTTTCGGAATTTCGTTCTTTTTGGCTGTAACATAACTTATACTATTAACCTTAAACTCTAATGTTATTTTCTTTTTCTATTACTATTGCTATTACCGCTTCTTTGTTTATTACCACCAGCTACATTTGCCGGAGTCGCAGTAAATTGAGCGGAAAGATCTCTCTTCCCAAATACTTCACCTTTACAGATCCATACTTTAACTCCCATCATACCCATTTTTGTCAATGCTTCACCAACATGATAATCGATGTCTGCTCTAAAAGTATGAAGTGGAATTCGACCATCTTTATAAGATTCGGTTCGAGCCATTTCAGCTCCGTTTAAGCGACCTGAAATTGTTACTTTAATACCTTCTGCACCCATACGCATTGTAGAAGCAATTGCCATTTTTATGGCTCTTCTATAAGAAATTCGTCCTTCAATTTGACGGGCAATCCCTGATGCAACCAATCGTGCATCTAATTCAGGACGTCTTATCTCATGAATGTTTATTTGAACTTCCTTTTGAGTAAGTTTTCTTAATTCTTCTTTCAGTTTATCGACTTCAGATCCTCCTTTTCCAATAATAACACCCGGACGAGCTGTATTAATGGTGATTGTAACTAACTTTAAAGTTCGCTCAATTATGATCTTCGAAATACTGGCTTTTTTTAATCTTTCGTGAAGATATTTTCGGATTTTATTATCCTCTACAAGTTTAGCAGTATAATCTTTTCCTCCGTACCAGTTTGATTCCCAACCTTGAATAAAGCCTAAGCGATTACCTATTGGATTTGTTTTCTGTCCCATCTTGTGCCTATTTGATACTATCTAATATTACTGTTACGTGATTTGATCGTTTTCGAATTCGATGCGCTCTACCTTGTGGAGCTGGTCGCAGACGTTTTAACATTCTTGCACTATCAACAAATATTTCCTTAATAATTACGTCTTCATCTTCTATGCTCTTGCCTGTATTTTTCACTTCCCAATTGGAAATTGCAGAAACAACTAATGTTTCTAATCTACGTGCAGCATCTTTATTAGTAAACTTAAGGATGTTAATTGCATCCATTACATTTCTTCCACGGACCAAACCTGCTACCAATCGCATTTTGCGAGGAGAAGTAGGACAGTTATTCAACTTTGCAAAGCTGATATCTTTCCTTTCTTCTTTGAGTTTGTCTGCTCTTACTTTTTTATGAGAAGCCATTGTCTATTATTTATCTTTTACCTTTATCTTTTTTACCACCATGACCTCTGTAATTACGGGTTGGGGCAAACTCACCTAATTTATGTCCAACCATGTTTTCTGTACAGAAAACAGGAATAAACTTTTTACCATTATGCACCGCGATGGTCATCCCAACAAAATCCGGTGAAATAGTTGATGCTCTCGACCAAGTCTTAATTACAGATTTTTTACCTGATGTCTGAGCTGCTTCTACACGCAAGGATAATTTATAGTGTATAAAAGGAGGCTTTTTTAGCGATCTACTCATATCGTATTCTTATTTCTTACGTTTTTCAACAATATATTTATTCGAAAACTTCGTTTTCTTACGTGTTTTGAATCCTTTAGCCGGAATTCCATTACGTGATCTTGGATGTCCTCCAGAACTACGTCCTTCTCCACCACCCATTGGGTGATCAACTGGATTCATAACTACACCACGTACACGAGGTCTTCTTCCTAACCAACGGCTTCTTCCGGCCTTACCTGAAATTTGTAAGTTATGCTCAGGATTTGAAACAGTACCTATAGTTGCTAAGCAAGTAGTAAGTATAATTCTGGTTTCACCTGATGGTAATTTTACAGTAACATATTTACCTTCACGCGCAGCTAACTGTGCATAAGAACCGGCACTTCTAGCCAAAATACCACCCCTTCCAGGAGTCAATTCAATATTATGAATTAATGTTCCTAAAGGAATTTTTGACAATGGCAATGTATTTCCAACTTCCGGTGCAACTTTTTCACCAGAAACAATCGTTTGTCCTACTTCTAATCCTTGCGGAGCAATTACATATCGTTTATCACCATTGGCGAAAAATACTAATGCAATTCGAGCGGATCTATTTGGATCGTATTCAATCGTTTTAACTATCCCGGGAATATCAAAGTTATTTCGTAAAAAATCAATTGCACGATATTTCTTTTTATGACCACCACCTAAGTAGCGCATAGTCATTCTTCCAGAGTTATTTCTTCCTCCTGATTTTGTTCTTCCTTTTACCAATGACTTTTCTGGTGAAGCGGCCGTAATCGTATCAAAATCTGATAAAACTTTGTGCCTCTGCCCTGGAGTAATTGGTCTAAATTTTCTAACACCCATTTCTCGTTCGTTTAAATGTTACTGAATACATCGATGGTGTCACCATCAACCAATGAAACAATTGCTTTTTTGTAAGCATTAGTTCTACCGAGTTGAACGGTAGTCTTAGTTTGTTTTCTTTTCACTTTCCCCAAATAATTCATGGTTCTAACTGAAGAAACCTTTACACCAAACATACTCTCTACAGCTCTTTTGATCTTGCCTTTATCAGCTTTTCGATCAACTATAAAACCGTAAACATTAAGCGATTCGCTGTCTCTGGTCATTTTTTCCGTCAACACGGGCTTTAATAATATACCGGTACTCATCGTTACGCTTTTAAATTAATTACAACTTCTGCAACTGCCATTGAATCAAATACGATTTGTTGACTATCAACTATATCGTAAGTGTTTAATTTACTTGCAGTTACAACTTTAGTACCCCTTAAATTTCGGGACGACAAATATAAATTTTTATTTTGTTCGTTAACTACAAACAATGTTTTTTTGTCATCAAGTTTCAAATTCTTAAGCATTTCAGCATATAATTTCGTTTTTGGAGCATCAAGATTGATACTGTCAAGAACCGAAATGGCTTTGCCTTTTGCTTTATAAGAAAGTGCAGAAACTCTAGCGAGGCGCTTTACTTTTTTATTCAGTTTAAAACTGTAATCTCTAGGTTGTGGACCAAAAACACGTCCTCCACCCTTGAATAAAGGATTTTTAATATCCCCTGCACGAGCAGTTCCAGAACCTTTTTGTTTCTTTATTTTTCTTCTACTACCAGCAACATCACTACGTTCTTTTGAACTGTGAGTTCCTTGTCGTTTGTTAGCCATATGCTGCTTTACATCTAAGTAAATAGCATGATCATTTGGCTCGACCTCAAATACCGTTTTATCTAAAGTGACGGATTTACCGGTCTCATTTCCTTGTATGTCAATAATTTTAACCTTCATTATTTCTCAACAATTACAAATGAATTTTTAGCCCCAGCGACAGATCCTTTTACCAATATGATATTCTTATCTAAAAGAACTTTCATAATGGTCAAGTTTTGTGTAGTTACACGATCATTTCCCATTCTACCTGCCATTTTCATCCCTTTAAAGACTCGGGCAGGATAAGATGCAGCTCCAATAGATCCAGGAGCACGAAGACGATTGTGCTGACCATGAGTAGCATCTCCAACTCCACGGAAACCATGACGTTTTACAACACCCTGAAATCCCTTTCCTTTTGAGGTACCAACCACGTTAACATATTCCCCTTCGATAAACATATCTATGGTAATAACATCACCGGTTTTTACACTGTTAAAGCCATCGAACTCTATGAGTTTCTTTTTAGGCTCAGTGCCAGCCGCTTTAAAATGTCCACGTAATGAATTAGGTGTATTTTTTTCTTTACGATCTCCAAACCCTAATTGCACTGCTTCGTAGCCATCTTTTTCTATTGTTTTGACTTGCGTTACTACGCAAGGACCAGCCTCTATCATCGTGCATGGTATGGCTTTACCATTGGCATCGTAGATACTAGTCATTCCAAGTTTTCTTCCTATTAAACCGGGCATTTCTTTTTATATTAAATTATACTTTAATCTCTACTTCAACTCCACTTGGCAATTCTAAACGCATTAAAGCATCTACAGTCTTCGATGAAGAACTATAAATATCTAATAGACGTTTATGTGCGCTCAATTGGAATTGCTCACGCGCTTTTTTATTTACGTGAGGTGATTTCAACACGGTATAAATCTTCTTGTTTGTTGGAAGTGGAATTGGCCCACTTATAACAGCACCCGTCGATTTAACAGTCTTTACAATCTTTTCAGCCGACTTGTCAACTAAGTTATGATCGTATGATTTTAATTTTATTCTTATTCTTTGGCTCATCTTAATATTTATTAATTAAGCAATTGCTTTACCTTTAACTTTTGCAATAACATCATCGGCAACATTTTTAGGAGCCTGATCATAATGCGAGAACTCCATCGTTGATGATGCTCTCCCTGATGAAATCGTTCTCAATTGAGTCACGTATCCAAACATTTCTGAAAGTGGAACTTTAGCTTTAACTACTTTCGCTCCGTTTCTATCATCCATACCATCAACTTGTCCTCTTCTTTTATTAAGGTCACCAATTACATCTCCCATATTCTCTTCAGGAGTGACAACTTCCAATTTCATGATTGGCTCCAATAACACAGGTTTAGCACCCGGCATTGCATGTCTGAATGCCATTCTTCCAGCTATCTCGAAAGACAATTGGTCAGAATCAACCGCATGGTAAGAACCATCTAAAACAGTTACTTTCAAACTATCTACAGGATAACCGGCTAAAACACCATTACTCATTGCAGATTCGAATCCTTTCTGAATTGGAGCAACAAATTCCTTAGGAATGTTTCCCCCTTTAATTGAATTGATAAACTCAAGACCTTCTTTACCATCTTCCCTAGGTCCAATAGTGATTTGAATGTCTGCAAATTTTCCACGACCCCCACTTTGCTTCTTATAGATCTCTCTATGAGAAACTGTACCGGTAATCGCTTCTTTATATGCTACTTGCGGAGCACCTTGATTTAATTCAACTTTAAATTCTCTTCTCATTCGATCAACCAATATCTCAAGGTGTAATTCACCCATTCCAGATATAATTGTTTGACCCGTTTCCTCATCCGTATTTACTTTGAAAGTTGGATCTTCTTCAGCTAATTTACCCAAAGCTACACCAATTCTATCCGCATCAGCCTGAGTTTTTGGCTCAATCGCAATTCCGATAACCGGTAATGGGAATGACATTGACTCAAGGATAATAGGATGTTTCTCATCACAAAGTGTATCTCCTGTTCGAACATCTTTAAATCCAACTGCTGCTCCTATATCTCCTGCCTCAAGTTCTTCAATCGCGTTCTGTTTGTTAGAATGCATTTGATATAATCGAGAAATCCGTTCTTTTTTATCAGAACGCATATTATGAATATAAGATCCGGATTGTAATACTCCTGAATAAACACGAACAAAACACAAACGACCAACAAATGGATCGGTTGCAATCTTAAATGCTAATGCTGATGTTGGAGCATCTTTACTCGGCTCTCTTAATGTTTCTTTTTCGGTCTTTGGATCGATACCATGAATAGCATCAATATCCATTGGAGAAGGTAAAAAAGAAATAACTGCATCTAAAACAGATTGCACCCCTTTATTCTTAAATGCAGATCCACACAACATCGGAGTTACCGACATGTCAATGGTTGCTTTACGAATACCTCGTCTAACTTCTTCTACAGTGATCGAATCTGGATCAACAAAGAATTTCTCCATTAGTTCATCATCAGATTCTGCAACTGATTCAATTAGTTTCTCTCTCCAGCTGATCGCATCATCCAACATATTTGCAGGAATTTCAATCTCATCATAGGTCATCCCCATGTCAGTCTCATTCCAGATAATCCCTTTCATTGTGATCAGATCAACAACTCCTTTGAAATCATCTTCTGCCCCTATTGGAAGTTGAAGCGGAACCGGATTCGCGCCTAAACGCTCTCTGATCTCTTTTACAACCTTTAAAAAATCAGCTCCAGTACGATCCATTTTATTTACAAAACCAATCCTTGGAACTTTATATTTATCTGCCTGTCTCCAAACTGTTTCCGATTGTGGCTCTACTCCGGAAGATGCACAAAAAAGTGCTACTGCTCCGTCTAAAACCCTCAATGATCTCTCCACTTCAACTGTGAAATCAACGTGACCGGGTGTATCAATAATATTGACACGATATTGTTTGGTCAAATCGGTACTCTTTCCTTGTACTGTAGGATAACTCCAGAAACAAGTTGTAGCAGCCGAGGTAATTGTAATACCTCTTTCCTGCTCTTGCTCCATCCAATCCATTGTGGCAGCACCATCATGTACTTCCCCAATTTTATGAGAAATCCCAGTATAATATAAAACACGCTCCGTAGTTGTTGTTTTACCAGCATCTACGTGGGCCATGATCCCAATATTACGTGTATATGTTAAATCTCTTTTTGCCATTTTAATTAAAATCTAAAATGAGAGAATGCTTTATTAGCTTCTGCCATACGATGAACATCTTCTTTCTTTTTGAAAGCTCCACCTTCTTCTTTAGCTCCTGCCATAATTTCATTAGCAAGTCGTTGAGCCATTGTTTTATCGTTTCGCTTTCTAGCAAATCCGATCATCCATTTCATGGCTAAGGATTGCTTTCTGCTATCACGAACTTGTTGTGGGATTTGAAAGGTCGCCCCTCCAACTCTTCTACTTCTAACCTCAACAGCTGGAGTAACATTTTTTAATGCCGTTTTCCATGAATCTAAACCACTTTCGGAAGTTTTTTCTTCAATGATATCTACCGCATCATAAAATATTTTAAAGGCAGTGTTCTTTTTACCTTTTAACATAAGATTATTGACAAATTTTGTCACAACAACCTCATTAAATCTTGGGTCTGGCAAGATTATTCTTTCTTTAACTTTTCTTCTTCTCATAACTCAGGAGATTATTTTTTCTTAGGACGCTTAGTTCCGTACTTAGATCTTCGCTGGGTTCTTCCTTCAACCCCTGCGGTATCCAATGCACCACGCACTACGTGATATCTTACACCTGGAAGATCTTTTACTCTTCCACCACGAACTAAAACGATTGAGTGTTCCTGAAGGTTATGACCCTCACCACCAATGTAGGCATTAACCTCCTTACCGTTGGTTAACTTTACCCTGGCCACTTTTCGCATAGCCGAGTTCGGCTTTTTAGGAGTAGTGGTGTACACACGCACACATACTCCGCGTCTTTGCGGACATGAATCTAAAGCTGCAGACTTACTCGTCTTTACTTTTGATTCTCTTCCTTTTCTTACTAATTGCTGAATAGTAGGCATTATTAAACTCTAATTTTTAAAAATTATAACTAATCCGAATTCGATTTTCGGGGTGCAAATCTACAAGAAATAATTTAATTAACAACGGGTGGTTAAAATTTAATTTCAAATAATCATTTGCTCCGAAAGGCACTGAAATAGAATAGATTCTCGAAAATTATCAATTTATGAACACCCAATTGAAAAATTATTTTCATTTTATTTTCATTTTACCTTCTTTTTTTAAGCGATGATTTTAACCTAAAACAGAAGCCTAAAATGCCTTTTTTTCATCTAAACATATGCAGAAAAGAATACGCTTGTTAATTAATAATTTGAATATTTAATTGTTTACTAATTCGAAGATTTAACTTTGCTGCGTGAATTATCTTGAGGAATTAAACGATGCCCAGCGAAAAGCGGTTGAATCTACCGAAGGCCCTGTAATGGTTATTGCCGGAGCAGGATCCGGAAAAACAAGAGTACTGACTTATCGGATCGCTCATCTAATCAATAAAAAGGTTGACCCCTTTAATATACTTGCCCTTACCTTTACTAATAAAGCTGCTAAAGAAATGAAAAGCAGAATCGGAAACATCATCGGTTCTTCCGAATCTGCTAATATCTGGATGGGAACTTTTCACTCCATATTTGCCAGAGTACTGCGTTTTGAAGCTAGTTTGATCGGCTATCCATCCAATTTTACAATATACGATACTCAGGATAGCAGAAATGCGATCAAGGCTATTATTAAAGAATTGAAACTGGATGATAAAATCTATAAGCCTTCTTCTGTATATAGCAGGATTTCAAGTGCAAAGAATAATTTAATTGGTGCAGACGATTATCTGCAACATCCTGAATTGATTTCTCAAGATGAATCTTCAGGAAAATCCCAGATGAGATTTATCTATAAAAGATATAGTGAGAAATGTAAGCGATCCGGAGCGATGGACTTCGATGATCTATTATTCAATACCAATATATTATTCAGAGATCATCCTAATATCTTATTAAAATACCAACACAAGTTTCACTATTTATTAGTTGACGAGTATCAGGATACTAATTATGCACAATACCTTATCATTAAGAAGTTAGCCGCACTAAGAGAAAATATATGCGTGGTTGGTGATGATGCTCAAAGTATTTACGGTTTTCGTGGCGCTGACATTCAAAATATTCTGAATTTCAAAAATGATTATCCCGATTACAAATTGTTCAAACTGGAGCAAAATTATCGTTCTACCAAAAGAATAGTCGAAGCAGCTAATTCAATCATTGAAAAAAATAAAGGCCAGATCAAAAAAAATGTATGGACCTCCAACGAAGAAGGTGAATTAATTAAACTGGTCAGAAACTTTACAGATAATGAAGAGGGCTTGTTTGTTTCACAAAGTATCTTTGAAATAAATAATGAGGATAAAAACCTGTTCTCAGATTTCGCGGTCCTTTATAGAACTAATGCCCAATCAAGGGCTTTAGAAGAAGCTTTAAGGAAAACCAACATTCCTTATAAAATATATGGTGGCCTTTCTTTTTATCAACGTAAAGAGATAAAAGACTTATTAGCTTATTTCAGGTTAACGATCAATCATAATGATGAAGAATCGCTCATGCGGGTTATTAATTATCCAGCTCGCGGAATAGGAAAAACTACAATTGAAAAATTGCAGGTGGCTTCATCTGAGTATAATAAGAGCATTTGGGAATTGTTGGAAAATATCAACGCCATTGATTTAAGCCTTAATTCAGGAACTAAAACTAAAATATCGGAATTCGTGACGCTCATTAAGAGCTTTAGAACGATGCACGAATCACATAGCGCTTTTGAATTAGGAGAACATATTTCTACAAGTACCGGTATTTTGAGAGAATTATATTCTGATAAATCGCCTGAAGGAGTTTCCCGATATGACAATATTCAGGAAGTTCTGAATGCATTAAAAGAATTTACTGATTCTAATATTGATGAAGAAAAATCACTAAGTGACTTTCTAATTGATGTTGCTCTGTTAACTGATGCTGATCAGGATAATGAAGATGACATAAATAAAGTAACCCTGATGACCGTTCATGCCGCAAAGGGGTTGGAGTTCCCTTATGTATTTATTGTTGGTTTAGAAGAAAATCTTTTCCCATCGCAAATGGCCTTATCTTCAAGGAGTGATCTGGAAGAGGAAAGGCGTTTGTTCTATGTCGCTTTGACCAGGGCCAAAAAAAGAGTCTTTCTAAGTTATTCAAATACACGATATAAATGGGGATCCCTTAATCAATGTGAACCTAGTCGGTTTATTGATGAGCTTGATCCAACATTTCTTGAGTTCCCGTCTCAAAATAAGATCGCAAAACCCGAGTTTCAAAGAGAAGGATTTCGAAGAACTACCGGGAATACACCTCCAATTCGTAGAAAATTGAAAGCGATCGACACTCATTCTCAAACAAATGTGAGCTCATCGGCACTTGGCGTGAAAACGGGCATGGAAGTGGAACATGAACGATTTGGAAAGGGAAAAGTGCTACATGTTGATGGAGATAAAGCAACTGTTTTCTTTCCAAATGTTGGACAGAAGCAACTCTTGCTTAAATTTGCACGACTTACTATCCTCAAATAAATACAATTATAGTATGACAGAATTGAATATGGATTATAATTCAGAAAGACCGGATTTGGTTATTCCTGAATACGGAAGGAACATTCAGCGGATGGTTGAATATGCAGTAACAATTAACAATAAAGACCTAAGAAATCAAGTTGCTTTAGCTATTATTAATGTGATGGGGCAACTTTTCCCTCACTTAAGAGATGAGGAAAACTATAAACACAAACTTTGGGATCATATATTTATCATGTCTGATTTTAAATTGGATGTTGATTCTCCTTATCCAAAACCATCACCCCAACAATTTAAAGAAAAACCTGAAATCGTAAAATACCCTTCCAATGACATAAAATATGGTCATTATGGTCAAATTTTAGAGAAATCCGTGAAGGCAATCGTAGACTTTCCTGAAGGAGAAGATAAAGATCGTTTGATCGTGGATATCGCAAATATGATGAAGCGAATGTATATGACAGGAGCTGAGTCCAGCATAAGCGACGAAGTAATAATCAAACAGTTAAAAGAATTTAGTGGCGGTAAGATCCAATGGAAACAAGAATGGACTTTAACAGCTGCAAATGAATTAGTTCCTAGTCAAACTGTGCAGAATAGAAAACGCAAAAAGAACATAAAAAAGAAGGTGCGCAGAAAGATATAGCATGTTGTTTTTAAAAAACTTAAGGGTGGTGAAAAAAAATAGTTCATCACCCTTTTTTGTGCCTTTATTTTCAATATTTTCCCATGAAATAAAGATTAAAAAAATTCTTTCCTATGGCATCATTTGAAATTATCGGCGGAACAAAATTAAAAGGCGAAATTATACCTCAAGGCGCTAAAAATGAGGCGCTTCAAATATTATCAGCGATTCTCCTTACAGAAGAACCAATAACCATCTCGAACATTCCGGACATCATCGATGTAAATCGTTTGATCGATCTTCTAATTGACTTGAATGTAAAGGTCGAGAAATTAAGTTCGGATACTTATAAATTTCAAGCTAAAGATGTTAATATAGAATACCTCCTATCTGAAAAATTTAAGAAAAAAGGAGCAGGATTAAGAGGGTCAATTATGATCGTAGGGCCACTTTTAGCTCGTTTCGGAAAAGGTTATATTCCTAAACCGGGTGGGGATAAAATTGGTCGAAGAAGGTTAGATACCCATTTTGATGGCTTTAAAATGCTGGGAGCCAATTTTGTTTACGACAAGCAAGAGGAGTTTTATAAAGTAGAAGCGAAAAATCTTAAAGGCACCTACATGCTTTTAGATGAGGCATCGGTTACAGGAACTGCAAATATCGTTATGACAGCCGTTCTGGCAGAAGGAGTAACCACCATTTATAATGCAGCTTGCGAACCCTATCTTCAGCAATTATGTAAAATGCTGAATCGAATGGGAGCAAATATTTCAGGCATTGGATCTAATCTCTTAACAATAAATGGGGTTAAAAAACTTGGCGGTACGGAACATCGTATTTTACCTGACATGATTGAAATAGGAAGTTTTATAGGCCTGGCAGCAATGACTCAATCAGAGATCACTATTAAAAATGTACACTATGACGAACTTGGTCGAATTCCGGCTGTTTTCCAAAGCTTAGGGATAAAAATGGAACGAAGAGGAGATGATATTTTTATACCCTCCCAGGACCATTATGAGGTTAGTACTTTTATTGATGGTTCTATTCTCACCATATCTGATGCGCCCTGGCCCGGTTTCACTCCTGATCTGCTGAGTATCATTTTAGTTGTCGCATCTCAAGCAAAGGGAAGTGTTTTAATCCATCAAAAAATGTTTGAAAGCAGATTATTTTTTGTAGATAAACTTATCGATATGGGAGCACAAATCATCTTATGCGATCCTCATCGTGCCACCGTTATCGGTTTGGACAGAAGTTCTCCTTTGCGTGGAATTTCAATGACTTCTCCTGATATTCGTGCAGGGGTTTCTCTTTTAATTGCAGCACTTTCAGCAAAAGGCAAGAGTGTAATACATAATATTGAGCAAATTGATAGAGGATATCAAAATATTGATATCCGTTTAAAGCAACTCGGAGCTAATATTGTACGTTTAGAAGATTGAATGTCCCGGGCATTTGTCATTAATAGGACTAAATGGCAATTTTTTGCCATTCATAAAAATGAATTGGCATTATTTTAGTTATTTAGCTAGCTCAACAAAACTTATAGAAATGAACAGAATTACAAAAACCTTAGGAATCATAAGCTTTGCTATACTCCTTTTTGGATTTAACAATCAAAGCAGTGAGATCCTATCTTCAGAAAAAGCGATCAGCTCGTATAAGATCGGAGATAAAGCTCCGGATATTATTGCAAAAAACCCAGAAGGAAAAGAGATTAAATTAAGTGATCTGAAAGGACAAATGGTCCTTATTGATTTCTGGGCATCATGGTGTGGTCCGTGTAGAAGAGAGAATCCAAATGTAGTTGCCAATTATAATAAATATTCAAAGGCTAAATTCAAAGATGCCAAAGGCTTCGAAATATTTAGCTATTCTCTTGAAAATGCCGGCGCAATGGATAGATGGGTTGCTGCAATAAAACAAGATGGTCTTATTTGGCCTTATCATGCTTCTGATTTTATGGGTTGGAAATCACCTGCTTCTATGCAATATGGTGTAAATTCTATCCCGGCCAATTTTTTAATTGATAAGGATGGAATTATCATTGCTGTTAATTTAAGAGGTCCTGCATTAGGAAAAGAGCTTGACAAATATGTAAAAAGCTTTTAATCCACAGCATAAAAATTTATTTAACTAAAAAGACCGTCAATTTGCTTGAAAAGTGGTTTTTTTAAGTCAAAATATGAACCCTGACAGTATCGTCAGGGTTTTTTCTTTTTTTTTAATGACAACTTGTCTCAATAAATTCTTTGGTTGTATTTTTGCCTCCCAAATGAAAAAATAATAATCATGAGTGAAATGAATGATGAGCAGTTAAATGAAAATATAGAAAATCTGCAAAAGAGTGAAGATGAACAATTGGAAAACGAAGGGAAATTACCAGAAAAAGAAAGCGATCCGATTAGTGAACTCGAAGAAAAAGTATCTCAGATAAATGATAAATATCTACGCCTTTACTCAGATTTCGAGAATTATAGAAAAAGAACTGCAAAGGAAAAGCTTGAACTTATTAATTCAGGAAATGCTTCTCTTCTATTAAAGATACTACCCGTTGTAGATGATTTTGAAAGAGCGATCGAATCAAATAAAAAAGTAGATGATCCAAAGGTACTGAAGGAAGGATTTCAACTGATTTATAATAAGATTAAAAATATACTCGAAGCGGAAGGAATCAAAGAAATGGAAACAAATGGGAAAGCTTTTGATGTTGATTTTCATGAATCTATTACGCATATTCCGGCCCCAAGTAAGTCCCTTAAGGGAAAGGTTGTCGACACTACAGAAAAAGGATATTTCCTTAATGATAATGTTCTTCGCTACGCCAAAGTAGTTGTTGGATCATAATTTAATTCAATATGGCTACTAAGAGAGATTATTATGAAGTTCTGGGCGTTTCAAAAAATGCTGATGCATCGGAAATAAAAAAGGCATATCGTAAAATGGCGATAAAATATCATCCGGATAAAAACCCTGATGATAAAAGTTCAGAAGAAAAATTCAAAGAAGCAGCATCCGCTTATGAAGTGCTTGGCGATCCTCAAAAAAAACAACGCTATGATCAATATGGTCATGCCGGTGTCGGAGGAGCTTCAGGATTTGGTGGCGGAGGAATGAATATGGATGACATCTTTAGTCATTTCGGAGATATCTTTGGAGGTCACTTCGGAGGAGGTGGATTTGGTGGTGGCGGTAGATCTTCCCGCAGGATTAAAGGTTCCAACTTAAGGATCAAACTGAAATTAACATTGGTTGAGATCATTAATGGTACCACTAAAAAAATAAAGGTCAACAAGCTTAAAATGGCAGAAGGTGTTGAATATGACACCTGTAATACATGTCATGGTAGTGGACAAGTGACACGAATTACCAATACTATTTTAGGGCAAATGCAAACCGCCTCTACATGCCCTACTTGTCATGGAACAGGACAGCAATTAACCAATTATCCTCCGGGAGCTGATGCTCAGGGAATGGTTAAAAAAGAAGAAATCATTGATATTGAAATCCCTGCCGGTGTTGAAGATGGAATGCAAATTAGTATTGCCGGCAAAGGAAATGAAGCCCCTTTTAATGGTGTTCCAGGTGATATTATTGTACTTATAGAAGAAGAGGAACATCCCGATCTAAAAAGAAATGGGCATAATTTACATTATGATCTGTACATCAATTTTATTGATGCTGCATTAGGCGGGGTATATGAAATCCCAATGGCCGAAGGAAAAGCAAAGATCACCATCGAAGAAGGAACTCAAAGCGGGAAAATACTGAGATTAAGAGGTAAAGGAATTCCTGATATTCAAGGATATGGAAAGGGAGATCTTTTGGTTAATATCAATGTTTGGACTCCAAGGAAACTTTCAAGTAAGGAAAAAGACATCTTAACAAAATTAAAAGATTCGGAAAACTTCAAACCAAAGCCGACTTCTAAAGACAAGGGATTTTTTCAAAGAGTTAAAGAAATGTTTTCGTAAAAAATTGAATATGAAGCAATTCAATTACTAATTGCTCCGTATTTCTTTCTATCTTTGCAGCCCTTTTTAAAAAGGTATATTATATGAATTCCAATTCTGAAAAACCGAGAGGTTTACTTGATATTATTAAGGAAAAACTCGATCTGCGTTCTAATACAAAGGCGAGAGAGATCATTAAGTCCGGAAGAGTTAAACTGGACGATGAGACCGTAAAAATACCTTCCCAAACTGTCGAAGCAGATCAAAAAGTATCGATCGTTTCTGAAAAAAAGAAATATGATTTTCATAAGGCTGAAAAATCAGATTCTGAACAGAAAGGTTTTACTACCATCTATGAAGATGATCATTTTATTGCATTTGTAAAACCCTCAGGATTACTTACTGTTGGCACATTAAAAGCAAATAAAAAGGAGAAGAATTTTAATGATTTTGCAATTCGTCAGTATAAGAATGAAAGAGGTCAGAAAGAAGAATTGTATATCATTAACCGATTAGACCGTTTAATTTCCGGAATTATACTTTTCGCCAAATCTCCTGAAGATGAATTTGCCGTTAGAAAAAAATGGGAGGAAAATACGAAGAGGTATTATGCTTTAGTAGATGGCGTTCCGCCAAAAGACAATGATGATATTAAGTCAGAGTTAAAACAGAATCGAATCGGCCGTGTTTATAGCGTTCCAAAGAGTCAATATTCAAAATTATGTATTACGCATTATCGCGTTTTACAAAAAAGTGCAAAACATAGTTTATTAAAGATCGAAGCGAAGGAGGAACGTAAAAATTCAATTCGAGCTCAATTGTCGGAAAGCAATATGCCTATCGTCGGAGATAAAGATTACAAAGGGAAACCCTCACCGATAAAACGATTTGGACTTCATCTATTTTCACTTCGATTTTATCATCCTTTCCAAAATCAGGAAGTCGAAATAAAAACACCTATACCAAAGGCATTTAAAAATTTCTTTAAGAATACGAAATAAACAATCTGCGCCTATTAATTTTGACTCCTGTTGATCTATTTTGAAAGACAATTGTTATTCGACGACCGCATCATCATTCAGAATGTCATGTTCCTCGAGGAATTTAGTTGTGAAGTTCCCGGCAACAAAATCAGGATTCATTAGTAACCTTTGATGAAACGGAATAGTTGTTTTAATACCTTCAATTACATACTCATCCAGGGCTCTTCTCATTTTCGCAATTACTTCTTCACGAGATCTTGCATAAACAATTAGTTTACTGATCATGCTGTCATAATTTGGAGGTATAGTATATCCACTGTATACATGTGTATCAACTCTCACTCCATGCCCACCCGGTTGGTGATAATCTCCAATTCTTCCCGGTGATGGTCTCCAGTTATTAAAAGGATCTTCTGCATTGATCCGACATTGCATTACATGAACCTGAGGTTTATAATCTTTACCTGTAATTGGAATTCCAGCTGCTATTTTTATTTGCTCTTTGATCAAATCCCATGAAATCGCTTCTTCTGTTATGGTATGTTCAACTTGAATTCGAGTATTCATCTCCATAAAGAAGAAATTACGGTGCTTATCTACTAAAAATTCAACTGTACCTACTCCTTCGTAATTAACTGCAGCTGCAGCCCTCTTGGCTGCTTCTCCCATATCTTTACGAAGTTTCGTTGTCATAAAGGGGGAAGGAGTTTCTTCTACAAGTTTTTGATGTCTTCTTTGTATAGAACAATCTCTTTCACTCATATGGCAGTAATTCCCATACATATCACCCGCAATTTGAATTTCAATATGACGTGGTTCCTCTATGAATTTCTCCATGTACATACCATCGTTTCCAAATGCAGCTTTCGCTTCTCTTCTTACTTTTTCCCAAGCATCCTCAAGTTCTTCATCATTCCACAAAACACGCATTCCCTTACCTCCACCACCAGCGGTAGCTTTCATCATTACTGGGTATACGATTTCATTCGCTGTTTTTTTAGCATGATCCAAGTCTTTTAAAAGACCTGCTGATCCGGGAACACAAGGAACGCCGGCTGCAATCATTGTTGCTTTTGCAGAGGCTTTATCTCCCATAGCATCGATCATGGCAGGACTTGCTCCAATAAACTTGATATCATTATCCTCGCAAACTTTTGAGAATTTTGCATTTTCTGCTAAAAACCCATAACCCGGATGAATTGCATCCGCATTGGTTATTTCAGCTGCCGAAATAATACTAGGAATTCGAAGGTAGGATTCAGAACTTGGCGGTGGCCCAATACAAACTGCTTCATCAGCAAATCGCACGTGCAGACTGTCTTTATCAGCAGTAGAATATACTGCGACCGTCTTAATACCCATCTCCTTACATGTTCGTATTATTCTTAGGGCGATTTCGCCCCTATTTGCAATAAGAATCTTATTAAACATAATATCTTACTTAATATTTATGAAGGGTCAACTAGAAATAAAGGTTGGTCATATTCAACCGGAGAAGCATCATCAGCTAATACTTTAATAATAGTACCGGAAATCTCAGCCTCAATTTCATTAAATAATTTCATCGCTTCTACGATACAGATCACATTACCCGGTTTTATAGAATCCCCAACATTTAGATAAGGGGGTTTATCCGGTCCTGATGAACGATAAAAAGTTCCTATCATCGGTGATTTAATGGTAACATATTTACTGCTTTCTTCTACTGCTTCTGCCGCTTTAGGTGGCGGACTTGCAGCAGGAGCAGCTGAAGGCAACTGCATTGGCATTTGCATTTGAGGCATCCCCATCGGCATATGAGACTGTATTATTGTTGTCTCTCCTTCTCCTCCTTTTGATGCTTTGGTTTTGCCTTCTGATTTAACAGTTATTTTGAACTCTTTTTGTTCAATTTCTACTTCAGTAATCCCTGTTTTTGAAACCAGTTTTATTAAATCGTGAATTTCTTGAATCTTCATGGTTAATGATTTATGTTATTCGAAGATAATAATTTTTATGAAGGGTCGTAAGCCCATTTTAAATAGATTGCTCCCCAGGTAAACCCACCGCCAAATGCAGATAATATTAAGGTATCACCTTTCTTTAATTTACTTTCCCATTCCCATAAACATAAAGGAATAGTACCATTAGTAGTATTACCGTAATTCTGTATATTGATCATGACTTTCGAAGAATCTAAACCCATTCTTCTGGAAGTGGCGTCAATTATTCTCAAGTTTGCCTGATGTGGAACCAGCCAATCTACATCATCACTAGTCAGATTGTTTTGTTCCATTATTTTAGCAGAGACATCTGCCATATTACTTACAGCAAACTTAAAAACCGATTTCCCTTCCTGATAAACGAAATGCTCTTTTGCATCGACTGATTCGTGACTTGCAGGTTTTAAAGAACCCCCCGCTTTTTGATGCAAAAATTCCCTACCGGAGCCATCTGCATGCATAATAGAATCAATAATTCCATAGCCTTCTTCATTTGGTTCTAAGAGAACCGCTCCCCCTCCGTCTCCAAATATAATACACGTCGTTCTATCAGTATAGTCGATTATAGAACTCATTTTATCAGCGCCTACAACAATTACTTTTTTGTATTTTCCTGTCTCGATAAATTGACTCCCAACCGATAAAGCATAAATAAAACCTGAGCAAGCAGCATTTAGATCAAAACTCCAGGCATTTTTTAATCCTGTTTTATCAGAAACAATATTTCCGGTTGCAGGAAAAACAAAATCAGGAGTAACAGTCGCACAAATAAGCAAATCAACATCTAAGGGATCTGTATTCGTTTTTTTGAGTAAGCCTTTTACTGCCTCTGCAGCCATATCAGACGTTGCTAATCCTTCGCCTTTTTGAATATGCCTTTCTTTAATACCCGTTCGACTAAAGATCCACTCGTCATTGGTGTCAACCAGTTTTTCAAGATCTTTATTTGTAAGTAAGTCCTTTGGAACATTTCCTTGTATTCCGGTAATCGCAGCATTGATTTTACCCATAATAAACACTTTCAAAATGTAATAAGATGCCAATTTATAAAGGATTAATAGATAAACCCTAACAAAAACCCTTTTTTACAAAAAAAATACGGTGCAAATTAATTTTACGCCGTATTAATTAGTTTGAATATAAGTAATTAAACTTATTCCATTTCCATTACAACCTTTCCCTTGTAATACATTTTTCCCTCATATACATGAGCATGATGATACAAATGGGGCTGTCCTGTAGTAGGACAAGTAGCTATGTTTGGCGCTGTCAAACTATCGTGACTACGTCTATTACCTCTTCTACTTTTCGATATCTTTCGCTTTGGATGTGCCATTATAATTTATTTTAAATCCTTTTTAATTTTTTTTAATTTTTCCCATCTGGGATCACTCTGTTCAATTGGATGACTTTCTAATTTATTAAGATTTGATATTACTTCTTCATTACATTCTCCTTCCGGATGTACACGCCTGACCGGAAGTGCTAAATGAACAAATTCGTAAATCAATTCAGCAACGTTTATTTGATGTTCATGATGAGGAATTACCATAATTTCATCACTTTGATCAATTTCTTCGTTTCCGAATTTAACAATGATTCGATCTTTAAATGAAACCGGAAGCATAAAATCATCTCCACATGTATCACACATTACTTCAACCTTACCGTTGATACTAAAATGAAGTATCATCAAGCTGGATTGTTTCTCAAGATCTAAATCGATATTAATATCGGATTTACTTATCTCACTAAATTCAAAGTTATCAAAGAACGCTTTATCAATATCATATTGATAATGATGAGTGCCTATTTGTAAGCCTATAAACGGAATATCAAATGTTCCCAATTTTCTCATCACTTCAAAGCCCCAAAAAATGGAGCGCAAAGATATATTTATTTTTTATATTTTAAAATGCTAATCTTCAGATTTTTCCATTTGAATGTCTCCTTTCGTTTTTAAAGGATTTTCATTCCACTCTTTTACCCTCTTTCGGGTCATATAAATATCATGAGCATAATAGACTGCCGTTCTAAAAGAAGATTCATTTGCGATGCCTTTTCCTGCTATATCAAAGGCGGTCCCATGCGCCGGAGAAGTGCGTACAATAGGCAATCCGGCGGTAAAGTTAACCCCTCCCATATAAGCTAATGTTTTAAATGGTATGAGTCCCTGATCATGATACATTGCAAGGATCCCATCGAAGTTATTGAAGTTACCGGAACCAAAAAATCCATCGGCAGAAAAGGGTCCAAAGGCAAGAATACCCTCTTCATTTGCCTTATCAATTGCAGGTATAATGATGTTTTTTTCTTCATCTCCTATTAATCCATGGTCTCCCGAATGAGGATTTAATCCTAAAATAGCAAGTTTTGGTTTTACTAATCCGAAATCATTGAGTAAGCTCTGATTAAATATTCTTAATTTATTCAATATCACCTCAACACTAATATTTGATGCTATTTCCTTTACCGGGATATGACCTGTCACCACTCCGACCCTCAGGTTATCTTCGATCATCAACATTAATGCTTCATTGACATTCGCCATTTTTGTCAAATATTCAGTATGCCCCGGAAAATTAAATCCTTTCGACTGGATAATGTTCTTGTCTATTGGAGCTGTTACAATTGCATCAATCTTATTTGAAGCGAGATCGGCTGTCGCCTGCTCCAATGATTTTAATGCAAGTTCACCTGTATCTTTACTTGGTACCCCATAATTTAAGCCTATTTCATTTGTAGAAACATCTATAATATTTACAAGTTTAGGGTTTGCATCCTCACAATTTTTTATAAGATTAAAGCTAAAGTCATTTATATTTAGCCCTTTTCGATAGGCTTTTGCTATAGAAGCATTTCCATAAATTATTGGCGTAATAGCATCAAATATCCTTGGGTCAGAAAAGGTTTTAATAATCACTTCTAATCCAATACCAGCGACATCTCCAATACTAATCCCAATTTTAATTTTACTTTGATTTTGTTTCTTTTTCACTTTCAATTATTCTAATAAGATTCTCAAAGATAACTACTTTATGCTTTCCTGATTAGGATGAAGTTCCTTTTTCTGAAATGTATTTCTTTATAAATCGAAATAAGGCTCTAACTCCGGTACCTGTGCCTCCAATTGGTTTATAATCTTCCGCTTTTTCATTAAATGAAACTCCTGCAATATCCAAATGGATATAAGGAGCTGAAGTAAAATTTTCCAGAAATTTACCTGCTGTTATTGCCCCTCCATTTACTCCACCTAAATGTTTTATATCTGCGATCGAAGATTTTAATTCATCAGAAAAGTCATCCCAAAATGGCAATTCCCAGCATCGCTCACCTGTAATGAAGGATGCTTCGCTCATGCTTTTCAAATCCTTTTCTGTATTCCCCATACTTACAAATGCTCTTGATCCAAATATCCGAGCCGCAGCACCTGTTAAAGTTGCCACAGAAAAAACCAATTCCGGTTCAAATTTATTTGAATAACTAAGCCCATCCGCTAAGATCATTCTACCTTCAGCATCTGTATTAATAATTTCTACGGTCTTTCCACTCATCATAGTAATCACATCACCCGGAACAATAGCATCTCCACCCGGTCTGTTATCCGTTGCCGGAATCAAAGCAATTACATACACGGGTAAGTTATTCGATGCAACCGCTTTCAATAAAGCTGAAACAACCGCTGAGCCCGACATATCACTTTTCATTGTCTCGAGAAAACCAGTGGGCTTTAAATTGATCCCGCCTGTATCATAAACAACCCCTTTTCCAACCAGAACAATTGGCTTCGAATTAACCGCATTCTCAGGTTTCCAGGTTATTACTGAAAAAGTTGGAGCTTGGACACTTCCCCTGTTTATCGAAAGCAGACCTCCCATTCGAAGAGATTCTATTTGAATTTTATTAAAAACCTCAACATTTAATCCATCGATATCCGCTGCCATTCTCTCGAATTCATTAGCCAAATTTGTTGCTGTTTGATGAGCAGGCGGCTCATTCACTAGATCTCTTGCCCAAAATACCGCTTTAATTACATTTACTATTTCATCACTCGCGACATGGGAATAAATTTTCTTTAAAGAATAGGCTTCTTTCTCTTCTTTAAACTTATCAAACTGATAAGAAGATAATAGTAAACCTTCAAAAAAAGCACTTTCAAATTCAGGATTATTACTATATAATTCGACTTCATCGAAATTATTTACCTTTAGCAATGCATAGGCTTCGGATGCTTTTTTTCTCGCAAATTCCAATCCGTTATTACCTATTATGTCTTCCGGAATAGAAACAAATATTTTTAATTCTATTGACGATTTTAAATAAGATAGATCTTTCTTCAGATCTTTTTCCTTTTTAAAAAATTCCAGGTCACTTTTGTCCTGAATTATATCAGAAAAGCTGCTCGAAAGAGCTATTATAAAGATCTTCGCTTTAAAATCAATATTTTTGTCTTTGTTATTATAAATCTCTGCTATCATCTTCCAAAATTAAGCATTTATCAAGTTGAAAAAGAGATTAATTATTTAAAAAAAAATCATATAAAAGGGCATCTAAAGTTATATTGTCGCGTTAAACACTAGAACAAGTGCAATAGCAAAACAAGAATCTGTATCTTTATTCCAAAAATAAACCCATGTTAAAACGGCTTTTATATCTCATATTGCTAGTTTTTTCTATTCCTGCTTATGCAACTCATAATCGGGCCGGAGAAATTACTTACGAGCATATCAGTGGGTTACAATATAAAGCTACTATAACTACCTATACTAAAACATCCGCTTTTGCGGCAGATCGACCTGAATTGGAGATAAAATGGGGAGACAATTCTCTGGATACCATACCTCGGGCTCAAATTGTTTATTTACCGGGAGATGCACAAAAAAATCTTTATTATGGATATCACACTTATGCGGGCCCTGGAACTTTTGTTATTTCAATGGAAGATCCAAATAGAAATGAGGGCGTTGTAAACATCCCTTCGTCTGTTTCAACTGTGTTTTACATTGAATCTTTACTGACCATTGATGCCGTTCTTGGATATAATAATTCGGTTCAATTAACAAATAGTCCTCTGGACAATGCGTGTATCGACAAGCTTTTTATTCATAATACCGGTGCTTATGATCCGGATGGAGATAGCTTATCATTTAGTCTTGTCTCTTGCAAAGCTTTAGATGGCTTGCCTATTCCGGGATATACCTATCCGGACCAATGGCCTCCCGGATCGGACAATCAAATTTATTTAGATCAGGCATCCGGAAATTTCTTTTGGGATACCCCTCAATTACAAGGAGAATATAATATCGCAATTTTAATTCAAGAATGGAGACAGGGCATTCTTATGGGAACCTTGCTAAGAGATATGCAGATCACCGTTTTCTTTTGTGACAACAATCCGCCTGAAATAGTTCCAATTCCGGACACCTGTATTCATGCAAGCGAAACCTTGATCATTAATATATCTGCAAATGATCCCGACAATGACCCTGTAGATCTCGATGCATTTGGCGAGCCCTTTGAAATAGTGAATGACATGGCTTCATTTACTCAAAGTAGCACAGGACCTCCTGCGAATGGAACCTTTATCTGGACTCCGGATTGCGAGCGGGTTAGATTGAATCCCTATGTTGTCTATATTAAAGCAAAGGATAATTCAACAGAAATTGATTTGGTCGATTTTGAAGCATTTAATATCCACGTAATTGCTCCCGGTCCGGAAAATTTACAAGCTGATCCTCTGGGTAATACAGTCAATTTATCCTGGGATCAATCTGAATGTGATCATGCATCGGGTTATACCATTTATCGAAGACCGGATTCATTAGGCTATGAGCCTGATTATTGTGTTACCGGTGTTCCTCCTTCAACAGGATACAGCCTTATTGGCAGCACTGACGGAATAAGTAGTACAACTTATTCGGATAATTATGGTCTCGCATTAGGACAAAAATATTGTTATATGGTATGTGCGGTTTTTCCGGACGGTGCCGAAAGTCAACCATCTCTTGAAGCCTGCGCTATACTTATTAAGGACTTACCGGTAATAACGAATGTGAGCGTTGGTTCTACTGATTTAACTTCGGGAAGAGATACCATAGTTTGGTCGAATCCGACTGAACTTAATGAAACGCAATATCCCGGTCCTTTTCATTATAAGGTTTTTAGAGGTGATGGATATGCAGAACCTAATACTTTAGTATATACTTCACCTGTTTCCAGTACAATAATTGGTTATGTTGACACTTCATTTGTAAATACTAATATAAATACAGATACACAGGCAAATACTTATAGAATTGATTTATATAGCGACGACAATTTTGTTGGATCCACCTTTTCTACCCCTTCTATTTATATCAGTACTCAAGCGGGCGACAACAAATTAATCTTGAATATAAATGACCAGACACCGTGGATCAATTATTATTACCAGATCTATCGTTTTGATGATGACCTTGGAGAATTCATTTATATAGATTCAACTATTCAACCTGTGTATATAGATACGGGGCTGGTTAACCTTCAATCTTATTGCTATTATGTTAAATCAGTAGGAGGATATGCATCTACTACAATTATCCCCATATTGATTAATTATTCTCAGGAAACTTGTGGAATTCCTTGGGATAATGAAGCTCCTTGTCCACCGGTATTATCAATCGAAAGTGATTGTGAGAATGCTGAGAATTTACTTACATGGACAAACCCAAATAATTATTGTGCAGATGATGTGATGATGTACACCATCTATTACAAAGCATACGAAAATGATGAAGAATTTGTGCCTATCCTTACAATAGATAATGCTTTGGACACAAGTTATCTTTTTACGGATTTATTTTCTGTTGCAGGTTGTTATGCAGTAACTGCAAGTGATTCTTTAAATACAAGTCCGGATGGAACCCTATTTAGAAATGAAAGTGCATTTAGCAATATTGTTTGTGTAGATAATTGTCCCGATTATGAATTACCTAATGTTTTCACTCCAAATGGGGATAATATCAATGACTTACTCAGACCGGTATTAAGCAGGAATGTACAAGATGTAATATTTACGATCTACAATCGCTGGGGAACGATCATTTTCGAGACGGATGACCCTGAGATCAATTGGGACGGAAAAGATATGAACTCAAACAAAGATGTTAGTGAAGGTGTTTATTTTTACACGATCACGCTTAATGTAATACGCTTAAATGGAAATGAAACTTCAGCAAGTGCTGGATATGTTTATATTTTCAGAAGCGATCAAAATACAAAGTAATATGTTTACAGGTATCGTTGAAGAATTTGGAATCGTTCAAAAAATAGAAATTGAAGGCAGCAATAAGCATTTCACAATTAAAACAGATCTGGCGAAGCAATTAAGACCCGACGAAAGTGTCGCTCATAATGGTGTTTGCCTTACCATAACCGAAACAAATGATGATTCATTTAAGGTAACTGCAATTGAAGAAACCTTATTAAAATCAAATCTTGGAACTTTAAAAATAAATGATCTTGTAAACCTCGAACGGGCGATGCGTTGGGATGGTCGTTTAGATGGGCATATGGTTCAAGGGCATGTCGATCAGAGAGCAACATGCTTTAAAGTTGAAGAACTTGAGGGAAGTTATTATTTTCATTTTGAACATCCTCCAATCGATTTTATTAATGTAGAAAAAGGCTCTATCTGCGTCAATGGTGTTTCATTGACCGTCGTAGATGTTTGGGAAAATGGTTTTTCGGTAGCGATTATTCCCTATACCATTGAACATACTAACTTCAAACATATCGTGCCCGGAAGTGAAGTAAATATCGAATATGATATAATCGGAAAGTATGTTACTAAAATGATGGAGTCCTATAAAAAGGTCATTTAAATCTTTTAATTGCTCCGGATTTTACTCTTAGTAAATAATCCTTTAGATCAAGTCGGACTTCTTTAGACAGAATGTACAAACCGATGATATTTGGGAATGCCATAGCCAGTATCATCATATCCGAAAAATCCATAACTGCGCTTAAGGTAGAGGATGATCCAATAACAATAAATACAAGGAAAATAAGTTTGTAAACGTTTGCTGTTTTTTTGGATTCCCCAAAAAGATAACTCCATGCTTTTAGTCCATAATAAGACCATGAAATCATTGTTGAAAAAGCAAATAGGAATACAGCCAGTGCTAGCACCGACGGGAACCATGAAATGGCGCTTCCAAAGGCAGAAGATGTTAATTGAGAGCCTTCCAGCTCATAACCGGTATATCTGCCTGTAATTACGATTACTAAGGCTGTCATAGTACAGATCACTACCGTATCAATAAAGGGTTCAAGAAGGGCAACAAAGCCTTCACTTACCGGCTCGTTTGTTTTTACTGCTGAGTGTGCAATAGCCGCGGAACCCACTCCGGCCTCATTCGAAAAAGAAGCTCTTTTAAATCCGGTCAAAAGAACACCAATAAATCCACCATAC
>Ga0316188_10000013_pt1 | contig 48238 bp, 47 predicted proteins | sample Phiworburrow1_MG_FD_204933 | JGI IMG/M metagenome (GOLD analysis project Ga0316188, IMG submission 204933) | Coastal sediment microbial communities from Maine, United States - Phippsburg worm burrow 1 | ecosystem: Environmental > Aquatic > Marine > Coastal > Sediment | place: USA: Maine... | reverse complement strand
GGATAAAACCCTAAATACTTTGACAATCCCAGTAGAAAAAACAGATGAAAATTACTAATGTTAAGGTGTGTATCCAGCCATTGTAGTGATGCTTCCAGAAAATCAAATAAGTCTTTATTCTGTTCTTCTTCAAAAATACTGTTGACCAGCATTTCTGCTAAAAATTGGATCATTGCATTCTTGGCAATGTCCGTATGGGCAGATTGGTAAGGATAACTGATTTTTGCGTCGATAAGTCGTTCAAGTGTCCCCTTATTTTTATGATTCACAACTATTTCCAATTGCGTCAAGGGCTGAAAATAGGCGGTTTTTAATTTTCCTTTTCTGGATGTCAAGATTCCTTTAAGCAGATAGGATTTTAAACCATCAGAATAGGTAAAAGCTTTTACAATTAAACTTGTATCTCCATATTTGAGAGAAGACAGAATTAAAGCTTTAGTGGTAATTTGCATTTATAGCGCTTAGGATAAGGCAAAGATAAGTTGAATTAGCTATAAATAAGATTGGCAGTTATAGGAGCTAATTCTTTCCTGAAATGGAAAGTCAAATTCCTATAACTGCCAACAAATCATTAATGATTTATATCACCCCCTGTGCAAGCATGGCATCTGCCACTTTTACAAAACCTGCAATATTGGCGCCTTTTACATAATTGCAATATCCGTCACCTTCTATTCCGTACTCAATGCAGGAATCGTGAATATCTTCCATGATTCCCCGTAACCTTTCATCTACTTCTTCCCGTGTCCAGCTGATTCTCAAAGAATTCTGAGACATTTCCAGGCCTGAGGTGGCAACACCACCGGCATTGGAGGCTTTACCTGGGGCAAATAAAATTCTGGCATCGTGAAAAGCGTGGATAGCATCTGGTGTAGAAGGCATGTTTGCTCCTTCTGCAACGCAAATACAGCCATTGGACATCAATTCTCTGGCATCATTTCCATCTAATTCATTTTGTGTGGCACATGGCAAGGCAATATCACATTTAACCCCCCAGGGACGTTTACCCTCATGATAGGTTGCCGATTTATATTTTGCCACATATTCAGAAATTCTTCCGCGTCTATTATTCTTGAGATCCATAATGAAGGCTAATTTTCCCTCATCAATCCCGTCCTTGTCATATATATATCCCCCTGAATCAGATAAGGTTAAAACTTTCCCGCCCAATTGCAACACTTTTTCCGCTGCGTATTGAGCAACATTTCCTGATCCTGAAACAACAAATGTTTTACCTTTAATTGCCTCATTTTTTGTCTTCAGCATACTCTGTGCAAAATAGACTGTACCATATCCTGTGGCCTCCGGGCGGATCTTGGATCCACCCCATGATAGGCCCTTGCCTGTAAGTACACCGGTGAATTCATTTCTTATCTTTTTATACATCCCAAAAAGGAACCCAATCTCTCTAGCACCTACACCTATATCCCCGGCTGGAACATCTGTATTTGGTCCAATATGCCTGCATAGTTCTGTCATAAAAGCATGGCAAAAACGCATTACTTCATCATCTGATTTTCCTTTAGGATCAAAATCCGAACCTCCTTTACCGCCTCCCATTGGAAGTGTAGTTAAACTGTTCTTAAATACTTGTTCAAAAGCCAAAAATTTAAGAATACTGGCATTAACTGATGGATGAAAACGAAGTCCTCCTTTATAAGGCCCTATTGCTGAGTTCATTTGAATGCGATACCCCCTGTTAACATGGATTTCGCCGTCATCATCTACCCATGCCACTCTAAAAGAAATCAAACGCTCAGGTTCCACCATCCTTAATAAGATGTTTTTTCCGTAGTAGATTTCATGTTGAATTATGTAAGGAATCACCGTTTCGGCAACTTCCTGTACTGCTTGAATGAATTCAGGTTCATGACCATTTCGGGTCTTCACCTCATCCATAAATGCTTGGATTTGTTCGTTCATATTTAAATTGATTAACTAAAGTTTTTATTGAATTAAAAATTCAAGAGCAAAATTATATCTTTTCTGTAATTTAAAGCAGCTTTTTTTAAAAATATGATAAACTTTATCCGATTGCCTGTTCCAGGTCGGAGATAAGATCTTCTGCATCTTCAATTCCTACACTAAGTCGGATCAGTGAATCAACCACGCCGCTTTTTTCCCGTTCTTCTTTAGGAATACTTGCGTGAGTCATACTTGCGGGATGGCCCGCTAAACTCTCCACCCCTCCCAGTGATTCTGCAAGCGTGAAAATTTTCAACTTTTCTACAATGGCAATAGCATCTTTAAAGTTACTCCCCTTGGGTACAAAGGATATCATTCCGCCAAATGCTTTCATTTGTTTGGAGGCCACATTATGATTTGGATGATCTTTCAAGCCAGGCCAGTATACTTTTTCGATTTTGGGATGTTTCAACAAATATTCAGCAACCCGTTCTCCATTTTCACAATGCCGCTGCATTCGTACATGCAATGTTTTAATTCCTCTAAGCACCAAAAAGCTATCCATTGGACCACATACTGCGCCGCTGGCATTTTGAATAAAATATAATTTTTTAGCCAATTCTTCATCCTTGACAATTAAAGCCCCTGCAACCACATCGCTATGTCCTCCAAGATATTTTGTAGCTGAATGCATTACTATGTGGGCACCTAAGTCTAGCGGCTGTTGCAAATAAGGAGTCGCGAAAGTATTATCTACCGCCATAAGCAGCTTATTACTTCTGGCCAATTCTGAAACCGCCTTAAGGTCAATAATGTTCATCATTGGGTTGGTTGGAGTCTCTACCCAAATCAGCTTCGTATTTGAATTAATTAATGCAGCAATATTAGCTACATCCTGCATCCCTGTGAAGTGAAATTTGATTCCATATTTTTCAAAGACCTGCCGGAAAAGCCGGTAACTCCCACCATAAAGATCATTGGTTGAAATTACTTCATCCCCTGGCCCTAAAAGTTTGATAACGGCATCCATAGCCGCTAAACCACTTGCGAATGCCAATCCGAACTTCCCATGTTCTATGCTGGCAAGGGCATTTTCCAGGGCGCTTCTTGTGGGGTTCGCACTACGAGAATATTCGTAGCCCATATGCTGACCCGGGCTGGCCTGAGCATACGTAGATGTCTGATATATAGGGGGCATCACTGCACCATAAGCCTTGTCCGGTTTTTGACCCCCATGTATTACTTTGCTGTTAAATCTCATTTCCTTTTCACTCATAAAACAAAAATATATACACAAATGTATTGTTATCTTTTGGAGAAACCTATGATTGCGTAGTTTTGCAATTAAACCAAATTTAGTTCAATGAAAAGTGCTATAACCTACCTTTTGATACTTGTATTAATTATTAGCTGCCAAGGCAAGAGAGACCTTACATTTGAAGCTTTAAGTCTCTCGAATAATAATTGTGCCAATTGTCCGATAGTTAGCGTAGATATCCCAAAAGCCATCGGGAACAACAAACTGGTTAAATCCATTAACCTGGCCTTACAAGAAGAAGTTATTTCCAAATTAACTTTCGATGATGAAATTAATGCTGCCACTATTCAGGAGGCTATTGAGTCGTTCAGCAATGGATATTTTGAATTAAAAAAGATCTACCCCGATGAGACTATAGGATGGGAGGCAAAAATAAATGGGATGATCACATATGAAGATAATGAACTCCTGACTATTGAGTTAAAGTCTTTTTTGTTTACAGGTGGAGCCCATGGTTACGGGTCCACTAATTTTTTAAATTTTAGCAAGAAAAAAGGAAAGGAAATCGATGACTGGGAACTGTTTAAGGATAAGGACGGTTTTGAACAGTACGCAGAAACCCAATTTAGAATACAACAAAATATTCCGGCAGATCAGCCCATTAACAGCACTGGATTTATGTTTGAGGAAGATCACTTCTATTTGCCAGAAAACATCGGTTTTACAAATAAAGGCCTCAAGCTATTGTACAATCAGTATGAAGTAGCCTCTTATGCCGATGGGCCCATTGAATTAACCTTGCCCTATAAGGAAATTCAAAAATTCTTATCCGGTAATATTAAAACCTAAAACACCTGTTCTTTAAGCAAAATTTTTTCCATAGAAAGAATAACCCCCAGGTGCAATCCTTCATGATATAGATTAAATGACAGCGCATCTTCAACATTTCGCAATGTGACCTTAGTGCTTGTCGTATATTCGTTGTATTCGTTGAAAACCCCTTTTTCATAATCATCCTGGGCCCATTCTGCCGTTGATAAGAGAAAAGCAGCAATATTGTCCATCTCCTCTGCTGAAGGATTGTTCCCTGGCACGGTTCCTTTTCTGTATTTTTGAACCAGAGAATCATCTATACGCATGTCGAGATTGCTCAATTTGTATAATAGTAACTGTTGGGTAACTACAACATGAGCTATATTCCACCAAATATTATTGCGATAACCTTCAGGAGTTTGCAGTAAAATTTCCGGAGGAGTCCTTTTTAATATTTTGTATAGTATCTTCCTGTTTTGAATTGTGATGTCAAATATTTTTTTCAATGATTGCTGATTTTGAGGTTATTTGTATGGCGTTAACAACTATTAAAAATAACATATTCATTTAAAAAATTATTATCCTTGGTTATAATAATTTTGAATTCGATAAAGAATAATCATGAAGAAAATATATTACTTAAGTAGTTGTGATACCTGCAAGCGCATTTTAAATGAATTAAAACCTCTGGATGGTATAGAACTACAGGATATTAAATCTGAACCTATAACCCCTGAACAATTAATAGAGATGCGAAATTCAGCCGGTAGCTATGAAGCCTTGTTTAGCAAAAGGGCGCGACTATTTAATGAACGTCAGCTAAAGAACCAGGATCTTAAAGAAAAGGATTATGAATCCCTTATATTGGAACATTACACATTTTTAAAAAGACCGGTCATTTTGGTTAACAATAAAATATTTATTGGGAATACAGCAAAGGTAATTTCTGAAGCCAAAGAAATTATCCATTCTTGAGTAAGCGAAGCCTTGCCATATTAGCCGCACTAGGCGCTACTACAATTTATGGATTAAACCATACCATTGCAAAGGGGGTTATGCCTATGTATATTAAACCTTTTGGTTTTATAATGCTTAGGGTAATAGGAGCTACCATCCTTTTTTGGGGTATTTCTTTTTTGGGGCCTAAAGAAAAAGTTGAATGGAAAGATTGGGGCAGGATAATGCTCTGTTCACTTTTTGGTATGGCTATTAATATGCTTGCTTTCTTCAAGGGTTTAGATTTATCAACTCCAATAAACAGTGCTGTTCTTGTTACCACCACACCAATTATAGTGGTAATTTTGTCTGTTTTTTTAATTAAAGAAAAAATCAGAGCTCTAAAAATCATAGGTATTGTGATAGGGCTTACGGGCGCACTTTTTCTTGTCCTTTATGGTAATGAAATAAGGCAGGACGCATCAAATATTCCTTTGGGTAATGCTCTTTTCCTGTGTAATTCGCTATTTTTTGGGCTATACCTGATTCTTGTAAAAAAATTGTTGGAAAAATATCATCCTATTACTCTTTTGAAGTGGATGTTCCTATTGGGTATCCTATATAATTTGCCTGTTGCCCTACCTGATTTTTTGGAAGTTTCATGGTCTACGCTCCCCTTTGAAGCTATATGGAAAATGGCATTCGTTGTAATAGGGACGACCTTTTTCGCTTATTTATTTAATGTATTTGCGCTAACGCAACTTAAGGCATCTACTGTAAGCGCCTTTGTATATGTTCAACCGGTAATCGGGATTCTTTTTGCTGTATTAAGTGGCAAAGACACACTGACCACCGTTAAAATATGCGCTGCATTATTGGTGTTGTCAGGGGTTTATATTGTAAGCAAGAAGCCAAAACCGGGGAAAGTTGGGGATAAATGATCTGTTTCAAAGGTATCAACCGCAAAATCATTGATTTCAGTACTCCATTGAGAAACCTGAGCATGGGTTTTCCTCGATATTTTCCCAATACCACATGTTGATTTTGCAAAATGTATCCTAGGCTTTTTAAAAACCATATGGCTTGCCTAAACTTCAAAATCCACCAGAATACATATTATATTAATTTGCCTTGCATGTAAGGGAAAATAAAATAAATTGGTTTTGGTTTCCGGCGGTTTGCGCTGGCTAAAAATTTATACCTATTTTTAAATCACAAAATTCAATTATGGCTGACAAACCTTCATTTATCAAAGAACTTTCGTTACCAGCTATTGCGGCACCCCTATTCCTTATCTCAGGCCCACAATTGGTTATCGAATGTTGCAAAAATGGAATTATAGGAACATTTCCTGCACTTAACCAACGGACAAGTGAAGGATTTGAAGAATGGTTAATACAGATCAAAACCGAATTAACCAATTTTGAAGTAAAAACAGGAAAAAAAGCAGCACCATTTGGTGTTAACCTCATTGTTCATCCTACAAACCCAAGGCTGGAGGCAGATCTAAAATTATGTATTAAACATAAAGTTGCTATCATTATTACCTCTTTGGGTGCCGTATCCCAGATAGTTGATGCAGTACACAGCTACGGTGGGCTTGTATTTCACGACATTATTAAAAAAAGGCATGCGGAAAAAGCAGCAGAGGCCGGAGTAGATGGACTTATATTGGTTTCTGCGGGTGCCGGCGGGCATGCAGGCACAATTAATCCGATGACCCTGGTAGCAGAAATCAAAAAGTTTTACCATAAAACCATTATCCTTTCAGGTTGTATAAGTACCGGAAGAGATATTGCATCTGCCTTACAAATGGGCGCAGATTTGGCTTATATGGGTACCCGTTTTATCAATACTCTAGAAAGTAAGGCGCCGGAAGAATACCGTCAGATGATCATAAAGGCCGGGGCCAGTGATATAATTTATACAGCGGCAATTTCAGGAGTACACGCCAATTTCCTTGCGCCTAGTCTTAACGCAGCTGGTATTACTGCAGAAGACCTTAAAAAAGATGTAAAGATAGACTTTGGAAAGGAATTAGATACAGAGGCAAAAGCCTGGAAGACCATTTGGTCAGCTGGTCAGGGGGCAGCCAATATAGACGACGTACTCACGGTTGCCGATCTTATAGCAAAACTAAAATCTGAGTTTAAAGATGCCATAGAAGAGCAAAGCAGACTATTGGAAATTTACCCGAAATGAATTTAAAAAAGTTTTAGAGACCTATGTATATCAAAAGAAATATTGGCTGGGGTGTCATTCTGAGGTATGCCTGGAAGAATCTCATTTTTTTTACCTTGTATGCGAGCTTGATATTTTATGTATACCATTTTCTGGGCTGGAACTTTTTGGATATTCCCTTTCAACCAATTAGTGTTATAGGCATTGCTGTTGCATTTTATATTGGCTTTAAAAATTCTCAAAGCTATGACCGTTTTTGGGAAGGTCGAAAAATTTGGGGTGGGATAGTAAACTATAGCAGGACCTGGGCCATACAGGTTTTAAGTTTTATACGAAGTGAGGATAACGCAGCCGACAAAAAAATGCAAGCTCAATTGATTTACAGACATATTGGATGGATAAATGCCCTTAGGGTTCAATTGAGACAACCCAGACCCTGGTCTTTAAAAGAGGATAAATTAGTCGAAAGAATGTTTGATAAACACGGAGAGCGAAACCCATCCTGCAATGAGGCGTTTAATTATATAAATAAAAGGGAGTTTATAGATCTTAAGAAAAGGGTAAACCCAGCCACACATTTAATCAAAAATCAGGCGATGGATATTGTCGCACTCAAAGAAAAGGAGATTATTGACGGTTTTCAGGAAGATCAAATGCAGTCCGTTTTAGAAGAATTTTATACCCTTCAGGGACAATGTGAACGAATTAAAAACACCCCTTTTCCGCGACAGTATGGGTATTTTTCCAGGGTCTTTACCTGGATTTTTGTATTGATTTTGCCTTTTGGTTTACTGGATGTGTTTGAAGATGACGCCTTAATCTCTGGAGATGCTGTGCAATCCTGGTATGGCTTTTTGATGATTCCGTTCTCCGTTTTGATTTCCTGGATATTTATTACCATGGAGAAAGTTGGTGATAATAGTGAAGACCCGTTTGAGGGCCGAATCAATGACGTACCAATGACCGCCTTGTGCCGAACTATAGAAATTGATTTACGTGATATGCTGGATGAAGAAAACCTTCCGGATCCTGTTGAACCCAAGGATTATATTCTGTACTAATGCCTTTGGTTCAATCTGATTATAATCCTCCGCTGCCTTTTAAAAATGGCCATATATCTACTATTTATTCGGGCTTATTGAGAAAGGTTGACAGCTTAAAACAGCAAAGAGAGCGTTTGGAACTCGAAGATGGAGACTTTATAGACCTGGACTGGAGCTTTGCCCATACGCCCGCAAATACTGTAGTTATTCTTTTGCATGGACTGGAAGGTCACGCACAACGACCCTATATTACCGGAAGTGCTAAATATTTTAATGCTGGCGGGCTGGATAGTTGCGCAGTGAATTTCAGAGGTTGCAGCGGAGAAACCAATCGATTATTCAGATCCTATCATTCAGGGGCTACAGAAGATCTTGAAGCCGTAATACAACATATAATTTCTTCCGGGAAATATAACAGCATTTTTATTAAAGGTTTTAGTCTAGGAGGTAACCTGACCTTAAAATATCTGGGTGGAGGGAATGTGGCAAGTCAAATAAAAGGTGCCGTAACCGTATCGGTACCCTGTAGTTTATATGATTCGTTAATTCAGTTGCTAAAATTGAAAAATACACTATATGCCCGAAGATTTAAAAAACATCTGGTTGATAAATTGCATTTAAAACGGCAAAAGTTCCCGGAATTAATCTCAGAAGAGGATATAAATAATATAAGGAACCTAAAAGATTTTGATGATATTTATACGAGCAGAGCCCATGGGTTTAAAGATGCTTTGGATTACTACGGGCAGTGCAGCAGTCTTCAGGTTTTACCCGGGATAAAAACCCCAACCTTGATTATCAATGCGAAGGACGACTCATTTCTGGGTAAGGCGTGTTATCCTGTAAAAGAAGCGGAGCATAACCCTCATCTCTTTCTTGACATGCCCAAATATGGAGGACATGTCGGTTTCTTTGACGCACATAACATTTCTTATTCTGAAAAAATTGGTCTAAATTTTATCAAGGAATTCATTTGATCCACGCTATTTCATATCTTAGTGCCTTTAATTTAAACAACATGCGAAAAATACTTGCCATAATTGGAATTTGTGCCCTGCTCGTGAGCTGCGGTGAAAAAAAAGAAGAGAAAAAAGAAGGAGGTTTTGAAATGAACCGAACCAAGAAGGAGGTTAAAGCAGAGCCTGAATCTGAAGCTGTTCCGGTAGATTTGAACAACAAAGGAGTTGGACCTATAACTTCCGTAGAATTTGCAACAGAAGTAGATACCGAATTGGCAGCAGCAGGTGAAGCGAAGTTTAAAGCTCTTTGTACAGCTTGTCATATGGCGAATCAACGCATGATAGGCCCTGCTCTGGCAGGTGTTTATGAACGCAGAAGTCCGGAATGGGTGATGAATATGATCTTAAACCCGGATGTTATGATTAAAGAAGACCCTATTGCTATAGCATTATTGAAAGAATACAACAATGCCATAATGCTGAATCAAAACTTTACAGAAGAAGAAGCCAGGGCTGTTGCTGAATACTTGCGTACCCTTTAATATTGTATTAAAATATTTAAAAGTGCTGTTCTCGGCTATTAAATTAAAGAGTTCAGCGCTTTTATATTTGAAGAATTAGGCAGGCGAGAAATAGTTTACCTTCCAATTACCAAGACTCACTCACACGGAATAGTACTTCCCTCGATATCCCTTTTGAAAATGTAAAGAAAACTATAGTTTCGTTAACACAAATTAGTACTATGAAAAATTTAATACTCCAAAAAATAGCTTTGAGATCTTTATTTGCTTTTCTATTTATGACTGGCCTAATGAGTTTCGGTCAAAGTAAAAACTTTATTGATCAACCCTATTTAGAAACCACCGCACAAGTCGATACCCTGGTTACACCGGACCGTATCTATTTATCCATATTAATTACAGAAGCAGACACCAAAGGGAAAATTTCGGTTGAAAAGCTGGAAAATAAAATGGCCGATAAACTTAAAGAACTTGGAATTAATACGGAGGAACAACTTGCCCTTGCAGATCTGGCAAGTAATTTTAAAAAGTATTTCCTCCGAAAAGTGGATATCCAAAAAGATAAAGAATATTCGTTATTGGTATATGACGCAGTAACTGCAGGTAAGGTAATAATGGAACTTGAATCAATTGGGATATCGAATGTAACCCTGATAAAAACAGAATATTCAAAACTTGAAAAACTTAAAATAGATCTAAGACAGTCTGCAGTAGGGGTAGCAAAAATTCAGGCAGAGGCAATGGTCTTACCATTAGAACAAAAACTGGGGCCGGCTCTTCTGATTTCTGATCTGAATACAGGCTTACAAAACAGATATCAGGCAGAGATGATTGAGGTAAAAATGATTAAAGATGGAAATGCCGACCAGCCTATTGAAGTTGAATTTGAAAAGATAAAAGTAGAAAGTACAGTGAATGTAAAATTCGCAATACAGTAAACATCAGACCTTATCTATGGCTAACTTGTAAGTAGGATCCTCCAGGACATTTACATCAATAATTGCGTCAGCATTTGCTAACAGGCGCCTGCAATCCTCGCTTAAATGCCTTAGATGTATCTTCTTACCTACTTTGAGATAGCGTTCCGTCAATTTGTTTAAAGCTTCTATGGCAGACATATCCACCACCCTGCTTTCCTTAAAGTCTATTATAACCTCATCCGGATCGTTTAGCACATCGAATTTTTCATTAAACAAGGCCACCGAGCCAAAAAATAGTGGCCCGTAAATCTCATAATGCTTTATGCCGTTCTCGTCTATATATTTTCTGGCGCGAATCCTTTTGGCATTGTCCCATGCAAAGACCAGCGCAGAAATAATTACGCCAACCAATACCGCCAGAGCCAGGTTATGCAGAAAAACTGTAACCAGGGTTACCAGTATCATTACCAGAACATCAGATTTAGGCATTCTTCGAAAGGTGCGCAGGCTTGCCCACTCAAATGTTCCCAGTGCAACCATAATCATTAGCCCTGTAAGTGCGGCCATTGGCACTTTTTCTATCAAATCAGCTCCGAACATAATAAAGACAAGAAGCATCACGGCGGCCACTATGCCAGATAATCTTGCCCGTGCACCATTGGATGTGTTGATTAAACTCTGGCCTATCATAGCGCAACCTCCCATCCCTGAAAACAGCCCGGAAAGTATGTTTGCCGTTCCCTGGGCTACGGCTTCCTTATTACCGCGCCCGCGTGTTTCAGTAATTTCATCAATAATATTAAGTGTTAACAAACTCTCTATTAAACCTACCCCGGCAACTATCGCCGCATAAGGAAAAATGATCTTCAGGGTTTCTAGCGAAAAAGGTATTTGCGGGATGTGAAATGGTGGGAAACCACCCTGAATAGAGGCTATATCACCAATTGTTTTCGTATTTATATCAAATGCAAGTACGAGTCCAAAAACAGCCAGGATAGCAATCAATGAGGCAGGAACTGCCTTACTTAATTTGGGTAATCCCCAAATAACGAGCATTGTAAATAGCACTAATCCTAAAAAAATAAGCAAGGTGCTGCCGGATAACCATGAACCATCAGACGACTTGAATTGATCTAACTGTGAAATAAAAATAATGATGGCCAGGCCATTAACAAAACCAAATATTACCGGATGTGGTACAAGTCGCATCAGCTTGCCTAAACGAAGAATCCCCGCTGTTAACTGAAGGATTCCAGCTAATACCACCGCGGCAAATACATATTCCACACCGTAATCCATGGCAAGTGAAACTATAACTACTGCCACCGCACCGGTTGCTCCCGAGATCATACCCGGCCTCCCTCCCAGAATTGAAGTAACTAGCCCCATCACAAAAGCGGCATACAATCCTGTTAATGGAGACAAACCTGCTATTAGGGCAAAAGCTATAGCTTCCGGCACCAAAGCCAGTGCAACCGTTAGTCCGGATAGTACTTCAGTTTTATAATTTACACTTTGTGAAAAATCGAATAGGTTCAGGTACTTTTTCATGCCTTCTGCAATTAAGGGCGCAAAAGTAGTGTTTATTCATCTTTTAGGAAAAGGAATCCAAAATAATGGGGTTCAAAGCTTGTAATCGCTCCTGTATTCCCGGCATCAATTTTTACATCGGCTCCATTTGTAGTTGAAGATAAAGGACTCGCAAAATAGACGATGGGATTTGAAATTCTCCCCTGCTGTTGCGAATCTCAGCAAGAAGGAAGAGGCGTGTAGCTTTATATTTGCCCGGCAGAACCTTAAATAAATGCAGTATAATCCTCTTATCTTAAAACCATACCCGGCATTTATGCAGATAACCGCAATTGTTAAATAACTCTAACAAGTATATACTAACCCCCTATCCCCAAAGGACTAAAGATTACCCATATTACCAGGACAAGCACAACCAAAACCAAGGTAATTATCACATCCTTTGTCCATCTAATTTTTCCTTTGGAAGCACCCTTTTGAAAAGTAACGAGTTGCAGTTTTTCTATGGATTGGGGTACTCCCATTTTACTGACCAACATCAATAGGCCTGCACAGAAAAGGAAAAGGTAAAGAGCAAAATGCAGAAAATTAATACCCAGAAAAATGCCAAACAATGAATTTTTTGAAACCACTAGTACCCCTTCGTTGCGAAGAAATTCTGTTACCAATCTTAAAATTCCGAGCACAAATCCAGTCCATAAGGTAATTATTGCACCCCGGGCGTTGATCCATTTATAGAATAACCCAAAAAGAAAAACTGCGGCAATAGGCGGAGCTATGTAGGCTTGTACATTTTGAAGATAATGAAATATCCCCCCTCCCATCATTGATTTCATAAAAGGGATCCATCCCAAACTAATTATCACCAAAACGGAAGTGGCGATTTGTCCAAATCGAACCAATTCCCTTTCGGAAGCATTGGGTCTTTTTTGTTGGTAAAAATCTATGGTCAACAAGGTAGAACTGGAGTTAAAGGCTGAGGACAATGAACTCATTAAAGCTGCCAGCAATCCGGCAATCGCCAATCCCTTTATTCCCACCGGAAGAAAATTGGTAATCATTGTAGGCAAAGCCTGGTCCGCGTTGTCCATAGAAAAACTGATTTGTCCATTTTGGAGCAATGCATAGGCAATTACCCCAGGAATAAAAAAGATAAAAACCGGCAGCAATTTTAAAAACCCGGCAAAAAGGGCTCCTCGTCTTGCATTGAGCACATTTTTTGCTGACAATGCCCTTTGAACTATATATTGGTCTGTACACCAATACCAAACCCCTAAAATAGGGGCGCCAAACAGCATTCCCGTCCAAGGGTATTCGGTGTCGGATATAGGCCTCCATAAATTAAAAAAGCGTTCCACCGGTGGATTCCCATCCTGTTCAGAAGCGGTAGCTATGATGTTTATCATCTCATCCCAACCCCCTAACTGATAGAGCCCAAACCATGTAACTGCAACTGTCCCGATCAGTAAAATAAAAGCCTGGACCATATCCGTATAGATGACCGCCTTTAATCCTCCAAGGACGGTATAAAATCCAGTTGCAACTACTGTAATAATTGCACCTGTCCAAAAAGAAATTCCCATAGTTTCAAAAACCAGGGCCCCTGCAAATATGATCAGCGAAATTTTGGTAATAACATAAGCCAGGATGGAAACTACAGAAAGGTAATTTCTACAAGCTTTGGAGTAACGTTTTTCCAAAAATTCAGGCATGGTGTATACTCCCGTCCTTAAATAAAAGGGGACAAATACCCATCCGAGCAAAATTAGTATGAGGGAGGCAAGGATTTCAAAATTGGCCATTGGCATGTTGGCACGGGCTCCTGCCCCTGATACCCCTAAGATAATTTCAGAACCAATATTGGAAGCAAATAGGGAAGCTCCAATAACAAACCAGCCCTGGTTTTTACCCGCCAGAAAATAATCAACCGGACCATTTGAATCTTCTTTGTTCCCTGAAGCCCATTTCGCTATCCACAGAATAATTCCAAAATAAATAACGAGGATGGCGATGTCCCAAACTCCAATATTTGATAACATAAGCTTTCGCTTTTTAGGTTTGATTAATTATTGAAAGTACCAAAAAAAGCGTTTGTCACCATCACCATTATTTCCTACCATTTTTTCAACCCTACTAATTTTTCGCCCAATTCATTTAGTTTGGCAGTTTTGTATCTGGTTTGTTCCCAATTTCTTGGATCCCCGGGGAAGGCATATCCTTCCGGCGCTATCCTATTCTTCCAGGAATTAATGCGCCATTGTCTTAATTCTTCATTTTCTTCCTCAGCCGGCATCATGGAAATATATTGGGCAATCCTAACTTTATTCTCAGAGTTGTTTGGCCTGATCCCATGAGGTTGTGTACTATTAAAAATTAGAAGGTCCCCAATTTCCAACTTTACTTTTACAATTTTATCCTCCAATTCTGAAATGTCCGGCTGAAAATGATCCCGGTCTTCAGGCTGGGTAAGTTTCCAACTATCATAATTTCTGTACAACCATGGAATACATTGAAAACCTCCCATATGCTCATCTGTTTGATCTGCTAGTGCCAATACGCCCTGTACATTCTGGGGTTTGGTTTCAGGGTCATAATCCCAGTGAATAAAACCTTTCTTTTCAAATCCGGGTCTTTGTGGAAAGTTAAGATTTGCCCTGTCAATTGTTACCCATAATTTTTCTGTTCCCCATACGTCCACAAAGGCATCATAAACGCGTTGCATCTGCCGGTTGTCCCACAGGTATTGGTGATTGTATACCTCAACCATACCTGTGCCTGTGAGTTCCTTCATTTTCATTTCTGCTCTTGGCGGGGCATACCAGGTATCACTATTATGAGGGTCTTTTTCATCAAATTCCCACAAAAAATCTGCAGTAGCCTTTGCCTGGGCCTCCGGGACCGCATTCTTAATTACGATATAACCGTTATACTTCCAAAATTCCCAATCTTTTTCGCTAAGCACTCTTAGGGGCATTTTATTAGATCGATCATTTAGTTTTATTTTACTGCTGGTGGCAGTAGAAGGATTCCCGGGAATTTCCTTATGAGCCTTATTGGCCATTTCCAGTTTAGGGACTGCTTTTTCCATGATAACTCTGTATTGTGATTAAAAGATAGTCAAATCTAGACAGATCAAACCTGATTCTCACCCTCGATTTTAACCAATAATTGAATTATATTGATATTTTTTTAATATATTATACCCTATAATAACAATTTTGTTAAATTATTAATTTGAAAATTCAATTAGAACAAATAAATCCCGATGCCAAAAGTTCATTCCGTTTGCTTCACAATCCCAGATTAAATGACTTATTCTATTGGCATTTTCACCCGGAATATGAATTGGTTTATATAGAAGGGGCTAACGGTACCAGACATGTAGGGGATCATATTTCGCAATATAAACATAGTGACCTGGTATTGATAGGATCCAATATTCCTCATTTAAATTTTGATTATGGCATTCAGACGGAATACAAAAAAGAAGTGCTGCATGTCAGTTCGGCATTTAAGAACAAGATTTTTACTGAAATACCTGAGTTATCTGAAGTATTTGAGCTCTTTGAGAAATCTCAGCATGGAATAGCTTTCACTGGGAAAACAAAGGCAAATATTGGCTCAAGATTAAAAAAGCTTCATGCCTTGACACCCTTTTCACAATTTCTGGAAGTATTGCATATTTTTTCCATTTTAGCAGTCTCCAAGGAATTTGTATTGCTTCATAATTATCCTGTAGTTAATAAATACAGTCAGAAACAGCAGGACCGATTAAAAAAGATCTATTCATTTATAGATGAAAACTACGCAAGAAAAATTGAGCTTAAGGAAATGGCTTCCCTTTGCAGTTTGAGTAAAGAAGCTTTTTGCCGATATTTTAAAGGTGCCACAGGCAGTCCATTTACTTCCTTTCTAAACCAATATCGCATTAGTCAGGCCAAGCGTTTGCTTTTAAAAGGAAGAAACATAAGTGAGACTTGTTATGATTGTGGATATGAAAGTCTCTCCTATTTTAATCGCATTTTTAAAAAAATTGCCCATGAAAATCCTTCTGATTTTAAAAAAAGACATCTAAAATTTAAGTCCTCCTAATATCCAGGACCGAATAAAATTTCCTTGCCTCCTGCCTTATTAAAAAAATACTTTTTTTAATGGAAACCAAAATTATAAATTAAGCACATAAAAAACCGCCCTGAATTTAAATCCGGGGCGGTTTCTAACTAAATAACCAACCAAAAATAATTTTTATTTCCTTTTTATTGCCCTTTAATTGTAAACCTACTATCCTAAATAACGTATGATTGAAAGTTTTCATTGTACAGAAAAAGATAAACCGGTGTTAAAATTTTAGGTATTTCATCGTAATCCTGTTTGATATTTTAATAAATTCTACCATTATCACCCACATCGTTAATTTTCCATTCAATTAATATAACTCAATGACTATCAATCTACTAAGTCGTTATTTTTTTTAATTACATTTGATGATCTAATTTGGATTGATGAAAAATGATATAAAAATTGCTGTTCTCGGGGGTGGAAGTTGGGCAACGGCTATTGTAAAAATGCTAACGGAAAACCAGGATAAAGTAATCTGGTATATGCGCAATGAGGATGCATTAAATTATATAAAAGCTAACAAGCACAACCCTAATTACCTGACTTCAGTTGAGTTTCAACTGGAACAGTTGTTTCTTACCAACGATATAGACGATGCGGTTTCTAAGGCTGATCTGTTGATTTTTGCAATTCCATCGGTTTTCTTAGAAAGTGAGCTCAAAAAACTTTCCTTGCCTATAAAAGATAAAATAATATTCTCCGCAATCAAAGGAATCGTTCCAGAAACAGGATTAATAGTCGGTGAGCATTTTCATGAAAAATATGGTATTCCCATGAAAAATATTGGGGTAATCACCGGTCCCTGTCATGCCGAAGAGGTCGCATTAGAGCGCCTGTCATATTTGACATTGGCATCTGCAGACACTGCTAAAGCCCGGATGCTTGCTGACCATTTGAAAAGTCATTATATAAAGACCAAGATCTCAGATGATATTATAGGCACGGAATATGCCGCAATGCTTAAAAATATTTATGCTCTTGCAGCTGGAATTGCACACGGACTAGGGTATGGCGATAATTTTCAATCTGTTTTAATGAGTAATGCCATACGCGAAATGAAGCGTTATATCTCCAGGGTGCACAAAATGAAACGAAATATCAACAACTCTGCCTATCTGGGGGATTTGCTGGTTACAGGCTATTCAACTTTTAGCCGAAACAGGATGTTCGGAAATATGATTGGCAAAGGATATAGGGTGAAAAGCGCCATGATGGAAATGAACATGGTGGCAGAAGGCTATTATGCGACAGAAAGTGCCTACAAGTTAAAAACCACATTTAAAAAGAAAGTTAAAACTCCGATTATTGATGCGGTTTACAATATACTATATAATCAAATGAATGCGAAAACAACCTTCAAAGCACTTGCAGATAAACTAGATTGACCTTAATATTTTTTTATTTGCTTCTAAATGAATATTTTAGAAATATCTTGGTAAGGTAATTTTGCCAAATATTTTTAAATGAATTTAAAAACCATCTTCCTTTTAATACTGGTATCTGTCATTTTCTCATTTATGACAGTGACTTCTGGCGGAAGTCCTTACGAATCAGAAAAAGTAAAAACACATACCGACCCCTTTATTTCTTATTTGCAGGAAATCACAGGAAGTGAATTCACCATAAAAATGAACCCCGTTAAGGGAGGTGTTTTTAAAATGGGAAATAATGGATATAATGATGATGAAAAACCTGAACATATGGTTTCAGTAAATGATTTTTGGATGGGTGCTTTTGAAATAACCTGGGATCAATATGAACTCTTTTTAGAAAGACAAATCGACACTTTTGGATTGTTAGATTTAGATACTGAAGTTACCATAGATATTGATGCGATAGCTTCTGCAACAACACCCTATGTGGATATGAGTCACGGCATGGGTAAAAAGGGGTATCCCGTTGTAAATATCACGCAATATGCCGCGCTGACATTTTGCAAATGGTTAAGCGCAAAAACGGGGAAGTTCTATAGGCTTCCAACAGAGGCGGAATGGGAATATGCGGCTCGGGCGGGTAGTACTTCTACCTTCTATTTTGGTGATGATACGACCCAATTAAATTTATATGCCTGGTACAACCATAACAGCGAAAGGAAATATCAAAAAGTGGGACAGAAGCAACCCAATAAAAATGGCCTTTACGATATGCATGGAAATGTTGCTGAATGGACCATGGATCAATACGTGGCAGACACATATATCAATAGGTTGCAAAAAACGGCAGATAACCCATGGGTAAAACCCACAAAACTATATCCCAGATCCGTTCGTGGTGGCTCCTGGATGGACCCTGCTTTGGCACTGAGGTCATCTGCCCGGGTAGGTTCTTCTCCGGATTGGAAGAGAATTGACCCCCAGATACCAAAAAGCCGATGGTGGTTTACTAATGCACCGCATATTGGTTTTAGAATTATTCGTCCGAAGGAAACACCAAAAAAGGAAGAAATCGAAGCTTATTGGCTAGCTGCAATTGATGACTATTAAACCTCTTTAAAAATGAAAAATAAAACACAAGCTCTTACCCGTAGAAAATTTTGTAAAAACACAGCTCTGGCAGCCGGCGGAATTTTAACCGTTCCATTGGATGTAGCTGCTTCGGCCCATGTCTTTGGTGATGATGCCATTAAAATTGCCCTGATTGGATGTGGGGGCAGGGGTACCGGGGCTGCTGCCCAGGCTTTAAGCACCAAAGAAAATGTAAAATTAGTTGCGATGGCAGACGCATTTCAGGATCGTTTGGATAACTGTTATGAAATCTTATCAAAAAAGTTCATCGATACAGATAAAATTGCCGTTAAAGATGAAGATAAACACATTGGCTTTGATGCATACAAAGCAGCAATTGACAAAGCAGATGTAGTAATATTAACCACCACGCCAGGTTTCAGACCTATTCATTTTGAGTATGCTATTAGTAAAGATAAGCATGTGTTTATGGAAAAACCTGTAGCTACAGATGCCCGGGGTATACGGAGCGTCCTCGAAACTGCAAAAATTGCTAAAAACAAAAAATTAAATGTGGTTGTTGGATTACAAAGGCATTATCAACGGAATTACTTAGCATGTCTTGAGGAAATAAAAGCTGATAAAATAGGGCAGATCGTTTCAGGACAAGTGTATTGGAATAGTGCAGGTGTTTGGGTAAAAGAGCGTCAGGAAAACCAAACAGAAATGGAATACCAAATGCGTAATTGGTATTATTTCAATTGGTTATGCGGTGATCATATCGTGGAACAACATATTCATAATATAGATGTAGCAAATTGGTTTATTGGAGAATTCCCATTACATGCACAGGGAATGGGGGGAAGAGAAGTTAGAAAAGGAAAAGAATACGGCCAAATATTCGATCACCATTTTGTTGAATTTACATATCCTTCAGGGGCTGTGATTTCGAGTCAGTGCAGACATCAAAAAGGTTGTTTAGACAATGTATCTGAAAGTTTAATGGGTACTAAGGGTAAAATTTATACCGATTCCCAGAATAAAGGGATCATCACAGGTTATAATGGAAGTATTATTTATGAACATCAGGGAGCTAATGACCCGAATCCTTATCAGACAGAGCACGATGTTTTGTTTGCTTCTATTAAAGCCGGGGGAATTATAAGTGATGCAGAACATGCTGCAAAGACAACAATGACTGCTATTCTTGGCAGAATGGCCACCTATTCAGGACAACTAATTACCTTTGAAGATGCCTTAAATAAAGGAAGGAGCCTGATGCCTGATGTATATAGCTGGACTGCTATGCCTCCTGTACTACCTGATGAGAATGGCTTTTACCCAATTCCTGTCCCCGGCGTCACAGAAGTATTAGATAAATAAAATAGATAGCAGAACCGTAGTGTGATTTACAGAATAATTTCTATTCCTGGGACATGCCTTTTTTTTGGAACATATTATTAAGCCCGGTCCAAAGAAAAAATGGAGTGTTCATCTATTTCCTTCAGTATTTTTTCTCTCCAGGAAAGGATTTGTAATTCCTCTGTTTTAAAAACTGTTTGAAATTCATCCAAAATCGGATCGAGCAGATAAGATACGCTTTCAATATCGAAATATAAACGTCCGGTCCTGCGTATAAAAAAGTCCATTGGAGTAGCTATGAGTTCATAATTAAACCCATAATGAAGTTCCGCTTTTGCCATTCTTATATATGAATCTTTATCTTTCTGTTTGGAATAATACTCCAAAATTGTCTCAGTTTGTTTTCCATAAGTTGTTACCAGATACCAGGCATCATATTCTTTAAAACCTTCCGCTTTTATTCGTTCAAATATTTCGGAGATGTACTTTTTAACGTGTTTTGATTTTTTAAATTCATTGCCACATAGTGGTATTTGTTCGGTTTGACATTCAGGGAGTTCAATGCCTTTGTCATCTTTCATTTTTTTGGAAAGCAGGTTAATTACTCTTTCTGCCATCTTTCGATACCCGGTAAGTTTGCCTCCGGCTATGCTTATAAGGCCGGTATCTGAAACAAAGATCTCATCCTTCCGGGATAATTCAGAGGCCTTTTTCCCCTCTTCATGAATCAAAGGGCGTAAACCTGCCCATGACGAGATTATATCTTCCATTTTTAAATGAATTTTTGGAAACATATTATTAACAGCTGATATTAAATAGAGTGCGTCTGCTAAATCCAGTTTTACATTATCCTTATCCTGATCATAATTGGTGTCGGTTGTACCCACATAAGTAATCTTACCTCTGGGGATTGCAAAAATCATCCGCCCGTCCGGAACATCAAAATATACAGATTGTTTTACGGGTAATTTTTTATGTGGAAATACCAGATGTACCCCTTTTGTGAGATGAAGGCGCTTCCCGTTTTTTGAATTATTCATGCCTCTCAAATCATCCACCCATGGTCCGGCAGCGTTTATCACGTAGGTTGATTTAACAGTGAATTCCTGACCGGACAAACCGTCAGCAATATGTACCCCCGAAATAATACCGGAAGTATACATAAAACCAGTAACCTCTGCATAATTCACAGGAACAGCACCGTAGGTGAGAGCGGTCTTTATGTTTTCAATTGTAAGCCTGGCATCGTCTGTACGATATTCTGCATAGTAGCCTGCTCCTTTTAATTTCTTTTTGGGCAATAGTGGTTCCAGCTCTAATGCTTCCTTTTTTTCGAGCATTTTACGCTTGTCATCACCCGATACCTGGGCTAAAATATCGTAGACCTTTAACCCAATAGATGTAAGCCATTTTCCATAGGACCCGCCCTCAATCAAAGGAAGTAGCATTTTTTCAGGAAGTACCAGATGCGGGGCCAGTTTATGTACAATGGCCCGTTCAGATCCTACTTCTTTCACTAACCAAAAATCAAATTGCTTAAGGTATCGTAAACCCCCATGAATCAACTTGGTGGATTTACTACTTGTTCCTGAGGCGAAGTCCCCCTTTTCGACTAAAGCCACTTTCAGCCCTCTGGAAGCGGCATCCAGGGCGATGCCCCCGCCGGTAATTCCCCCGCCAATGATTATGAGGTCAAATTTGTTTTTAACAAGATTTTGTGTGATTTCACTTCGATCCAGATTTGAAAATCGTATGTTCTTTTTCATGTTTTTACAACTCAAGGCAAATTATTAATTATCCCCTGTAACAAATGTAAAGCAATATATCTCCAATAAAAATTAACTAGTTTTACGGAATTGTTATGATTTAATGAATTTTTACTTTAAAAACCGAATAGAAATAGCACTGGGAAATTATTTTAAGTTAGGGTAGTAAATTCATATTCCCTTTCCACAAGGCAAATTCTTATTTTGTACCATTTATACCATTCATTTTTCCCTTTTTCCTGAGCAGTTTGGTGTTGGAGATTAGCTTTCCATTTTGATATAGATTCAAGGCTTTCCCAATAACTTATAGATATCCCTATCTCATCTTTAGCGCTTTCAAACCCCAGATAACCCGGTTGGCTTTTAGCCAATTCCTCCATTTGTTTTGACATCAGAGAATACCCTTTATCCCTGGTTTTCCGGATGCTGGTAAAGATTACAGCGTAATATGGTTTTTTCAAAACAGCTTATTTGATAAATGCCCGTTCCACAAAATAATGTACAACAGCTTCTTTCATTAATACAGATTGCTCCCCTGCTTTTAAGGGCGGTAATGCCTCCTTAATATTATAATGTGGCCAGCCTTCCTCATCAAAAAACTCAAACTCATAATATCCGTAAGGTTCCAATAGTTTGCAAATGGCAATGTGCATCAGATTAACTTTCTCATCCTTTTTAAAAGTCCTGTGATATTGACCTAATTCCTGCACACCAATAAGGTAAATAATACCATCCAGATCCAAGGGATCTCCATCCGAAAACCTGGCAGACAATTTCAATATGAGCTCCTCCCACCTTTCCTTCAATTGACTATCTCTGCTCATATTTGTCATCATATATGTTTTAATATTCGAAATTAATCCCGAACCATTGTCTCATAAAAAATCAAAGGTACAAATCAAAATTCTATATTTGTGCAAACAAATTTTAGTGAATTTACTGGATATTATTTTAGGTTTATTTCTGGCATATGGGCTTTACAAAGGTCTGAAAAATGGCCTTTTTGTGGAAATCGCCTCATTAGCTGCAATTGTAATTGGGCTTTATGGTGCTATTAAATTTTCTTATATAGCAGGTAACTACCTTTCACAAAACATGGATTGGGATGAAAATTATATAAAGTTAACTGCCTTCATCATAACTTTTCTGGCCATAGTGATTCTTGTAAATATGGCTGGTAAAATACTTACTAAAATTGCAGATTTTGCCATGCTGGGATTACTCAATAAAATTGCCGGGGGTGTATTTGGTGTTATAAAAACTGCTGTGATCCTGGGCACGCTATTGTATTTTTTTGAAAGTGTAAATTCATCCTTTAAGTTAGCACAAAATAATACTGTAAAAGAATCCATACTTTATACCCCGGTTAGAGGTATTGGAGCATTGGTTTATGGAAACGTAATTGAGGCATTTGAATGACGGTTAAGTGGTGAAAAATGCACTTCATCGAAAAAAAGGACTTTTTTAAGGACTTTTTTCCTAATTTCTTTAATATTACCAAGTTGATCTTTTTAATAAGGATCCAAGAGAACACCCCACTCTTTCTTTACCCTACTTACAAACAGAACACTATATGAAAATGAGATTGCTTGTGGCTGTCTCGGTGTTATTTGTATTGTTGGCCGGATCTTGCAGTTCGGAGTCCGTAGAAAATGCAAATATCCCGATTTATGAAAATGCCGTCTTGGTAGAACAGGAATTATTGGGTATAGTTAATGACCATAGAAACGACTTAGGTTATTCATCCCTGCTATTCAGTAAAATTGCCTATGATTATGCCAATTCTCATACAGATTATATGATAGCCAAAGGCAGTTTAAGCCATGACAACTTTAGTTCAAGAGCCTCAAGTATTTCAAGTGAAGTAAATGCAGAGTATGTTGCTGAAAACGTTGCCAAAGATTACCCCGATGCCATTACAACTTACCAGAAGTGGCTTGAGAGTCCTAATCATCGTAAAACAATGGAAGGCGAATTTACGCATACGGCGGTTAGCGTAAAAAAAGATGCCAGTGGCAAATTCTATTTTACACAGTTGTTCTACCGATAAGCTGCTCCGGAAAAATTTCTTTTCTTACATTTGATAGGTAGTATTATTTTTAATGCTTTCTATTAATATATTCCTTAAAATTAGAGCTCAATGTCTATAAAACCTCCATTTAATCTGAACAAGTGGATTGAAGAAAACAGGCACTTATTAAAGCCCCCGGTGGGAAATAAAAATTTATATAAAGATTCAGGGGACTATATAGTTATGATCGTTGCCGGCCCCAATGCCCGAAAAGATTATCACTACAATGAAACAGAGGAGCTTTTTTACCAGTTAGAAGGACATATAGAAATACATGTTCAGGAAGACAACCAAAAAAAAACAATGCGCTTAGGGCCAGGGGATATGTACCTGCATCCCGCAAAAATCCCACATTCTCCCGTTAGGCACCCGGACTCCATTGGTCTTGTTATCGAGAGAAAGAGAGATAACTTACAGGTAAAAGACGGCCTTCTTTGGTTTTGTGATAATTGTAATCACAAACTATACGAAACTTATTTTACGTTAAATGACATCGAAAAAGACTTTTTATCCCATTTTTCCCATTTCTACGGATCTGAAAGCTTAAGGACCTGTGAAAATTGCGGTACAGTTATGCCGGTAGATGCCAGGTTTATTGCTAAAGAAGAAGGGTGAAAAATGAAAGTGGCAATTACTATTTTTATTGGAATTATTGCCGTACTGCACTTATATTTTCTTTGGTTCGAAATGTTTGCCTGGACTACCCGGGGTAAAAAGGTTTTTAAAAATTTGCCGAAGGAAATGTTCGAGCCAACAAAATCGATGGCAGCAAACCAGGGGCTTTATAATGGTTTTCTGGCCGCTGGCCTTATCTGGTCATTTTTTATTCAGGATGTGTTTTGGAATGCGCGCGTTTCAATCTTTTTTCTATGCTGTGTTGCCATTGCAGGTATTTTTGGGGCATTAACCGCAGATAAAAAAATATTTATGGTCCAAGCCCTGCCCGCATTAATTACACTACTCCTAATCTATATTAATCAGCCCTAAGATTCTAGAACTTTAAGCTGGCATAATCACTATTATTCGTAGCTTTGTCCTAATCTAACAAATTACCTTTAAAAAGTTATAAAAATGACACTAGTTGCTGTGGATTTTGGAATAGACCAAGCGTTGGAAAAATTAGGGGTTAAGGAAATTAACAATGGTACTTCAACCGGCTCCAATTTTTTTTCCTCCGGGGAAATGATGGCCTCATACTCACCTGTTGACGGGGCTTTAATTGGTAAAGTAAAGAATACTTCCCAAAATGATTATGAAAAAACTATTAAAACCGCATCTGAAGCCTTTCAGGTTTGGCGAAAAAAACCCGCCCCTCTAAGAGGCGAAATTGTTCGTCAGTTTGGAAATAAACTACGGGAATTAAAAGAACCCCTGGGTAAATTAGTTTCTTACGAAATGGGAAAATCTTATCAGGAAGGGCTTGGTGAAGTGCAGGAAATGATAGACATATGTGATTTTGCAGTCGGGCTCTCCCGACAATTATATGGGCTATCCATGCATTCGGAAAGGCCGGGGCATCGCATGTATGAACAATACCATCCATTGGGAATTGTTGGGATAATATCGGCTTTTAATTTCCCGGTTGCTGTCTGGGCATGGAATTCGGCGCTAGCATGGATTTGTGGGGACGTGTGTGTTTGGAAGCCTTCAGAAAAAACGCCGCTTTGTGGTATAGCATGTCAAAATATTGCAGCAGAAGTATTTAAAGCCAATGGTCTTCCGGAAGGTATTTCCTGCCTGATAAATGGAGATTATAAAGTGGGCGAGATGATGACAAAAGATCATAGAATCCCATTGATTTCCGCTACTGGTTCAATTCGCATGGGAAAAATTGTCGCACAGGCAGTTGCGGCAAGATTAGGGAAATCGCTTCTTGAACTAGGTGGGAATAATGCGATTATAGTTACCCCGGATGCTGATATAAAAATGACGGTCATAGGAGCTGTTTTCGGAGCAGTTGGTACCGCTGGCCAAAGATGTACTTCTACCAGAAGGCTTATTATACACGAATCTATTTACGATCAGGTAAAAGATTCAATAGTTGCCGCCTATAAACAGCTTCGAATTGGTAACCCGCTGGATGAGAATAATCATGTTGGCCCTTTAATAGACAAAGATGCTGTAGCAATGTATCAAAAAGCTCTTCAGCAAGTATTGGCAGAAGGCGGTAATTTAATTTTGGAAGGTGGTGTCCTGGAAGGGGAAGGTTTCGAAAGTGGTTGTTATGTTCATCCGGCAATAGCAGAAGCGGATAATACGTATGAGATAGTACAACATGAAACTTTTGCGCCTATCCTTTATTTGTTGAAATATTCAGGGGATGTGCACAATGCCATAAAAATCCAAAACGGTGTAGTTCAGGGACTTTCATCTGCTATCATGACCAATAATTTAAGAGAGGCAGAAAACTTTCTTTCTGCCGCCGGCAGTGATTGTGGTATTGCCAATGTAAATATTGGAACTTCCGGTGCAGAAATTGGGGGAGCATTTGGTGGAGAAAAAGAGACCGGAGGCGGCCGTGAAAGTGGTTCTGATGCCTGGAAAGTATATATGCGAAGACAAACAAATACGATTAACTATACCGCCGAATTGCCTTTGGCACAGGGAATAAAATTTGATCTGTAATTACAATACCTGCGGTCACTTTAACTTAGTAATAAGTAAATATATAAAACTCGGTTAAGTTTCGGCAGGTATTTTTATATCTACATAAAAAAGGCATGTATTACATATCCCGGGGTCTTATTAATTGGCAGAATATCCATTCTCCTTTTTAAATTACAATTTCATGCCAGGGAAACATCACAAGGATTTATCATTTGCAAAAAAACAGTTTATTAAAAGATCAGGGGTAAATTTTGATGCCTATAAAAAAACCGTTGCTATTACTGGACATAATAACAACGGGGTTCCTAACTAATTCAAATTTTTCTTTTGATAGCTATTTAAGCCTATTTTCAATGCCGGATCCTCGTCGGGAGAAATAGGGTATCAACTCAAAATTTATCAAATTTCCTAAATGGGTTTCAATTAAAATAAGCGTAAGTTATAGTTGGCCCAAATAAATGTGTAAATGGCTGTAATTAAAGTGTGACTTGTACTTAATTCTAACAAATATTAAGATTTTTTTAATACATTGTATATATAACAATAAATAGCTAATTGCCATGACGAAAAGGACAACTAATTTGCTTGGAATTATTATTACCATATTAGCTGGGATTTATTTTTTTGTAATGTACTGCAGTGAATGTGGATTAGATGATGACCTCGCTACCATAGAAAGTACGGATTTGTCTATTGCCGAAAGTGCAATAGACATTGAAAATACCAAAGATTATATCAAGGATGAAGTATTGTATAAAACAACTAAATATAACAACTTATGAATTTTGAAAGTATTAATATCTGGTGTTGGCTTATCCCTATTCTTGTTGGGGTTCTTTGTTCTGTTTTTGGATATTTACTGGGCAAAGGAGGAAATACGGCAATTGACCTTTCTTCAGAGTTAAACTTACTGAGAGATCAAAATGCAAAATTAGAGGCCGATCTTGCTTCTTGTAATAAAAAAATTAAAGATAAAAATTCTGAGGTGGTTCCTTCAAAAATCTCTTTCGATAAAAATGCAGCCAAGGCTGCATTTGGTAAAAATATTAAACCGGATGATCTAAAGGTAGTGGAAGGAATTGGCCCTAAGATTGAAGGTCTGTTTCATAATTATGATATAAAGACCTGGAAAGCCCTCTCTAATACTTCGGTTCGCAAATGTCAGGAAGTTTTGGATTCAGGAGGGGATCGTTATAAAGTTCACGATCCTGCTTCGTGGCCAATGCAGGCTAAAATGTGTTATGAAGGAAAATGGAAAGAATTGCACAAATGGCAGGAAGAACATAAACATGGTAAATTATAATAAAAAAGACCGGAAATTATCCGGTCTTTTTTATTATAGCATTCCATTAGCTTCTACCCATTTAAATCTGAATTGATCCTCACTTAGTTTCATTCTTTCGGCGATTCGCTGCAAGCGTGCTGGCATATTTAAAAGATAGTCCCTGGCCTTTTGGGCGTCGTCTGACAGGCTCCTTAAACTTTCCAGATCCCAGTATTGATTTAATTTATTAAAGATGTCTATATAATCCTGAGAAGTATACACTCCCAACCTTTGTGCACAAACGGAGAAATTTTCAAATGCATGACCAATACCTTCTCCTGATTCCCTTAAAAAATGAGCCGGCATTACAATTTTTCTCTTCATCATATCTGCATATGCCAGCATCATACCATTGGGATCCTGTTCAAAAATGGTTTTAACAAATTCTCTATATGCCAAATGATGTCGCATTTCGTCACCTGCAATTATGCTGCACATTTTACTAATAAGGGTATTGCCTTTTTTCTTCGCCAACTGTCCTACCCTTTTATGAGAAATATTCGTAGCTAATTCCTGGAATGAAGTATATACAAAATTCTTATAAGGGTCCCTGTCCGTGCCTATGTCGAAACCATCATTCAGCAGGTACTGTGTGGAGATCTCAACCTCCCTCATATTTACTCTCCCTGAGAGGTACAAGAATTTGTTAAGCACATCGCCATGCCTGTTTTCCTCAGCTGTCCATGCCCTCACCCATTTGGCCCAGCCACTTGGTTCCTCTGTATGTTGATTAATCCCTTCAACATCCATTAGCCAGGATTCATATGTTGGCAACGCTTCTTCGGTAATTGTATCGGCAACCATGGTTACCCAAAAATCATACCCCAATTCTTTGGATTCCTCTCTGATTTGTTCTACCTCATCATAAAATTTATCACTGCGCGAATCCGGGAGAAAGTCTGAGGGCTGCCATATTTCATCAATTGGAATTAAAAAAGAATCCATAAAACCGGCAACTTTTGGTTCAATTGCCTGCATTACCTCAAGTCTTATATTTTTAGTAGACATAAACTATTTTCTTGCAAAGTACGACAATAAAATTCTGAAATTATTGCAGATATAATTCAAATTTTAATTTCTGCCTTTTTCATTTGGGTAAAAGAGATGGACAGGATCACTCTGCCAGACTTGTTTTGAATTTACATCCATAATTGACAATGGCCCTTTAAAAGCAGCCCCTGTGTCAATATTCCAAACATTCCCAGCCATTTGAGGTGTGGTTTTTCCAATCCGGGTAACAGGAGTATGGCCAATGTAAATTTCGTTGTAATTGGCGAGTCGCTCCGGATAAAAAATATCTGTTTGAGATAGTTCCGGATTTAGGGATAATGCCATTTCCCATAAAGTTCTGTCCCAATAAAATATTTTTGGAACATATTCAAATTTTACTCCTTTTAAATTGGTAAAACCAGCATGAACAAATAAGCGGTTTCTATCATCCAGATAATAATTATCCAGATCGGCATAAAAATCCATATGAATTCCTTTTAACCCCTCCCCCATTTCCATATAAGAAGCAATACTTGCAATTCCTCCATGTTGCAACCACATTGGATTATCCTTCCCTGTTCTTAACCAGTCATAACACAATTCATCGTGGTTTCCTCTTAAAAAAACACATTGGTGTGTTGTTTTTAACTCAATTAAAAAATTAACGGTCTCAACAGCCTGGCTCCACCCGTCAACATAATCTCCCAAAAAAATTAAACGATCATTTTCACTGACCCCGGCTCGTTCCAAAACTTGTTTTAAAGCTTTAAGACCCGAATGTATGTCTCCGATAACCAAAGTTCTCATATAGCAAAATTCGTAATTATTATGATAAACCCAATACTAATAAATGCAAGAAAGATTATTATCCCTTATAACTAGGAAGGAATAGTATAAATATTAACGCTCCAGGGGAAAACGAAATTCAAATAAATAATAATGTTTTTTTGGAGTAGCTCCTTATTTCTCATTACTTTGGGAATCGCTTTAAGTTTAGTTTTATGAAAGAAGTGTTTTGTATTGGAGAATTGCTCATTGACTTTGTTGCAGAAAAACAAGGCAGTAATTTGTCCCTGGCCAATGAATTTACAAAAAAGGCAGGAGGTGCACCGGCAAATGTTGCATGTGCAATAGCCAAACTGGGAGGAAAAAGTTCATTTATTGGTTGTGTTGGCAATGATCCTTTTGGCACATTCCTTTTGAAAGTATTAGAAAATGAAGGTGTTGACATTTCACTGGCCCAACGATCGGAAATTTTTACAACTCTGGCCTTTGTATCTATTGATGAGAATGGAGAACGCGATTTTGTCTTTAGCAGAGGCGCCGATAAAGAGCTAAAATACCGTCCTGACATTAAAAATAAGTTTAATAAAAACATAATACATTTTGGAGCTGCTACGGCCCTTTTGGGAGGAAGTCTGGAAGAAGCCTATGGGCGTTATCTCATTGATGCATTTACTCAAAATGCCTTTATAAGTTTTGATCCAAATTACAGAGGAGACTTGTGGAAAAACAAAACAGATGTCTTTATAAAAAAATGTATGCCATTTATTGAAAAATCCTCCCTCTGTAAGTTTAGTCTGGAAGAGGCAAAACTAATTTCAGGGAAGGAAGATATTATGAAGGCATGTGATTTTTTTCATGAAAGAGGCACACAAATCATTACTATTACTTTGGGTTCTGAAGGTACTTTTGTCAGTTCCCATGGTCAATCACAAATAATCCCCAGTGTTACTGTTAAACCCGTGGATACTACAGGGGCCGGAGATGCATTTATTGGGTGCCTGTTAAAACAAATTTCTGCGCAAGACTATACAGACAGGGTAAAAAACGACACCGATTTACTTGTTAAAATGATCGCTACAGCAAATAAGGCAGGGGCTATAACAACTATGAATTACGGAGCAATAAAGTCCTTACCAACTCAAACACAACTTGACAATTAAGATGAACCAAACCTCATTACACAGGTTATTGGCTTCAGGTGATCTAGTTAATCCTGAGAAAGCCGATCTAAAAAAATTATATGAATTAAGGTTATCCACTAACCTTTCAATTATACAAAATCTGTTTTTATCTCTATATCCTGAGTCAGAGATTCATGGTTCATTTCCCCAATTGCTTAAACTATTGCCCGAACTGTTTGAGAAAAGACCGGAACATCTTCAAATTCGCGACCTGAAGAGACTTAAAGATGGAAATTGGTATCAATCAGAAAAAATGATTGGTATGCAATTATATGTAGACCACTTCAATAAGGATTTGAAGGGTCTTGAATCTAAAATTCCGTATTTTGAAAAATTAGGAGTGAACTTTTTACATATTATGCCTGTTACGACAAGGCCTGAAAGGGAAAACGACGGGGGATATGCCGTAAACAGTTATACAGAGGTGGACAAAAAATACGGTTCCAAAGCAGACCTGTTGAATCTAACCGAAAAACTGCATTCCAAAAATATGTATCTGATGATGGATTTTGTTGTCAACCATACCTCAGACGAATTTTCATGGGCTAAAAAGGCTGTGGAGGGTAAGAAAAAATACCAGGACTTTTACTATACCTACCCCGACAGGAAAATACCAGATGAATTTGAAAAATCCTTGCCGGAAGTTTTTCCGGAAACCTCCCCTGGAAACTTCACCTTTAATACAAAGATGAATAGATGGGTAATGACCGTATTTAACAACTACCAATGGGATCTCAATTATACCAATCCCATGGTCTTTATGGAAATGCTTACTAATCTGTTAGAATTGGCGAACTTAGGCGTAGATGTAATTCGCTTTGATGCCCTGGCGTTTCTATGGAAGAAATTAGGCACAAACTCCCAAAATCTTCCCGAAGCACATACCCTTGTCTCCCTTTTTCGGATGTGTTTACAAGTGGTTGCCCCCGGGGTAATCCTGCTGGCAGAAGCTATAGTATCACCTCAGGATATTATAAAGTATTTTGGTGAAGGCTTTAAAAAGGGCAATGAATGTGAAATTGCTTACAACGCTACTCTAATGGCACTCCTCTGGAATTCCATCGCCACGAAAAAAACCCTTTTATTGTATAAAAATCTTGAGAATTTGCCTGGTAAACCTGCAGAGGGAACCTGGATAAATTATATCAGGTGCCATGATGATATCGGACTTGGTTTTGAAGATCGCTATATCTATGAGGTAGGCTGGGATGCAGCCACTCATAGGAAGTTTTTATTGGATTACTATTGCCAGAACCTTGATTGGTCTCCCGCTATGGGACAAGCTTTTATGTATAATCCAAAAAATGGAGATGGCAGGATTACAGGCAGTGCTGCATCTTTGCTCGGATTGGAAAAAGGAATAAAGGAAAACAATCAGGAAATGATAAAACTGGCAGTAAATAAATTATTAATGCTGCATGCTATAATATTATCCTATGGAGGGATTCCAATGATCTATGCCGGTGATGAAATTGGGACATTAAATGATTATTCCTATCTTAAAAATAAAGACTTGAAGGAAGACAGCAGATGGGCCAACAGGCCTAAACAAGACTGGAAAACTGTATCTGAACTGGATAAAATTAATACCCCCCAAACCCAAATATTCCATTCCCTGAAAAGCCTTATTAAGATTAGAAAAAATACGCCAGTATTTGCTGACAACAACAATTTAAAGCTGCATCCTACTCCAAACCCTCATATTTTTATGTTTGAAAGAACAGATAAGTCTGATAAAGATATCCTTGTAATCTGCAATTTTGATGAAAATATTCAAGTTATAGATGGTGCCCGAATTACTTCCATGGGCTATGCTGCGGGAGGTAAACTAAAGGATTTGGTTAAGGGAGAGCGAATTACTTTAAAAAGTGGCTTATTGGAAATAAAGCCTTATCAAATATTTTGGCTGAGCAAGTCTTAGCTGTACTTAATTTTTCTTAAAATTCGAAAAGATTCCTTCAGGGACTCGTAGGTATTTAAGTCGTATTTCTTCAGAAGAGGTCTGGCTGAATCCATTAAATCCTTTGCTTCTTCAAAACCATTAAAATAGCAGATAAGATAAGTCGCGGGCAACAGTTTAAGATCCAGTTCTTCCGAACGCCTGAGTGCTATGCTCTTTTCAATTTTTTGAAGTAGTGCGCCGTTTGCATTAAAAATATGATACAAGGTCTTTTTATCATATTGAGGTGGTTCAAATATTAAATCACTTTGAATTTGATAGGTCCCGTTGTCTGAGAAATATATATTCACCTTTTCCAGAGGGTAGTATTTCTGTTGATTTCCCAAGCCCAACTTCACGTACTCAATGATTGAAAAAGATTCATCATTAAAACTTATTGAAATTTCATCAAGTGCAGAGTAGAAAAGTTTAACCTGTTCATTTATAAGTTCAATATCCACTCTTGAATAGAAGACTTCATTCTTTACTTTTTTCTGATTTCCTGCCCAACAGAGCACAAACTGTTCTTTAAAAACTTTATAGCTGCTAATCAGATCTCTATGCCTGTTATTTATGAAATCAATTACTCCGTCAAGTGTGAGTTCAATATTATTGCGGGCATGCTGTTCAATAGTGGCAACGGTTTCTGAGTTGATATCTTTTAAAACGATATTAAAAGCCTTGGGCATGCTTATACTCCCATCTCTAAAAAAAACTGCTCCGCCATAATATTTCCATATATTCCGTCGAAGCGAGCAGACCTTGCCATTGGAATTAATAGTGACCAGCCCAACTACTTTGCCTTCTGGTAAATGTGGAAAGGGAATATTCTCATAGGAGATCAAAGGGGGATTTTCAAGATAGGCATTTACCAGGTTTTGGATCTTACTGTCATCAAAGAAATCAACTCCAACAATTTTATTGTCTTCATCTTCCACACCAATAACAATAAAGGAATTATTTTTTGGATTGCTATTAGCAAGTGCGCATACGTGTTTAAGAAATTTGGCTTTGCCCTCTCTCTCACCAATATTTATAGACCTTTTTTTGTCATAAAAACTATTCTCGTCATTATGAGCCAAAAGGTTTTTAACCAGCAGGCGCTTATTTATCATTCTGTTTTCTTCACAATAGTACTACTTGCCTGTGCAGTAGGCATTACTACCAAATCTGCAATATTTACATGGGAAGGCCTTGATATTACAAAGTAAATGATGTCTGCGATATCTTCAGGTTTTAGAGGTTGAAACCCACGGTAAACATTGTCGGCTCTTTCCACATCTCCTTTGAACCTGACATTGCTAAACTCTGTCTCTACCAGTCCCGGGTTAACAGCACCCACCCGTATCCCATAAGAATTCAAATCAATGCGCATTCCCTGATTAATTGCATCAACTGCGTGTTTACTGGCACAATAAACATTTCCATTAGGATAAACCTCTTTGCCGGCGGTTGAACCTATATTAATTATATGTCCGGATTTTCGTTCCACCATTTTTGGTAAAATTGCCCTGGAAACATATAATAAGCCTTTTACGTTAATATCCAGCATAGCATCCCAGTCTTCAAGGCTTCCTTTGTTTATAGGGTCCAGGCCATGGGCATTACCGGCATTATTTATCAAAATATCTATATGCGAATATTCCTGGGGCAATGAATCAATGGCGTTTGAAACTGCATTTTTATCCCTTACATCAAAATTCAGGGTATAGACATCTGTGAGGGGTTCCAATTCCTTTTGCAATTTTAGCAATTGTTCTTTTCTGCGTCCACAAATTATCAAACGAATACCCTTTGATGCGAAAAGTTGCGCTGTGGATTTTCCTATACCACTGGTTGCGCCTGTAATAAATGCTGTTTTTTTCATAAAATTATTTGGATTGATGTCCATTAAGGTACTTTATGTCCCTGTGATGCGACTAATAATAAAAACCAATCTTCCAATTCCAGATCAATTTCAGTTGCCTTTACAGAAGCCATTAATCTTTCTTTGTTGGTGGTGCCAATTACAGGATGAACCTTGGAAGGATGTTTTAATATCCATGCCAGAAGAATTTGGCTGCTATCTGCTTCATATTTCTTTTTTAGCCGTTTCATTACTTTCTTTATTCGCTTCCTGGCTTTGTTTTTCTTTCTGAAATAACTTCCCAACGGACTCCAGGCCATGGCGGTCCGATTATGCATGATACAATCATCAAAAGTGCCATCATACATCAGCTTTTCAGCTGTTAAGGAAAATTCAACCTGATTAGCGCTCACCGGTATTACCGTTTCCAAAAGAGCAATCTGCGAGGGTGAGAAATTAGAAACTCCAAATTCTCGTATTTTCCCTTCTTTTTGCAAATGATGAATAGCTTCAGCAATTTCATCAGGTTGCATCAACGGGCTTGGTCTGTGCAGCAAGAAAAGGTCTAAATAATCAGTCTTAAGTTTGGTTAAGGAGCGTTCTGCAGACCAAATGATATAATCTTTGGAATAATCATAATGTTTTACCGTATTGTCCCTTGCCTCACAGACATATTGTATCCCACATTTGGTGATCAGTTGTACCCGTTCCCTGGGTACTTTGCTATGGAAAAATCCATTTCCAAACACTTCTTCATTTTCATAACCTCCGTAAATATCGGCATGGTCAAAAGTGGTGATTCCATTTTCAACACAATAGCCAATAAGGTGCGATATTTCCTCTTTTGAGAGCTTCTTCCCCCAGCTTCCCCATGTCATGGTTCCAGCAATAATTTTTGAATAAGATATACGGTTTTTCATAAGTATGTGAAATTATAAAATAAATCCCTTAAATACTTCATAAAACTTGGGGTTCTAGACATTTTTTAACCAATCATTAACAGCACTTATATAAATAAATTTTCAATTTGCGTCCTATTATCAAATCAAGATATACTAAACCAAAAAATAACATTTATTAATGGAGGAAAATACTACTGTAGATATTAGTGCCGTTAACGAAAAGATTGCACAGGAAAGTGCTTTTATAGACCTGCTTGTTCTGGAAATGAATAAAGCTATAGTGGGTCAAAAGCATATGATAGAACGATTATTGATTGGACTTCTAGGTCAAGGACATATTTTATTGGAAGGGGTTCCCGGACTTGCAAAGACACTTGCAATTACTACTCTGGCAAAAGCCGTTAAAGGTAGTTTTAGCAGAATTCAGTTCACTCCGGATCTTTTACCCGCAGATGTTGTAGGCACAATGATCTATAATATGAAAGTGAACGACTTCTCTATTAAGAAAGGGCCTATATTCGCAAATTTTGTTCTAGCCGATGAAATTAACCGTGCTCCGGCCAAGGTGCAGTCTGCATTGCTGGAAGCTATGCAGGAGAAACAGGTTACCATTGGTGATGAAACCTTCATTCTTGACAAACCGTTCCTGGTAATGGCAACTCAAAACCCGGTGGAACAGGAAGGAACTTACCCTTTACCCGAGGCGCAGGTGGATCGTTTTATGCTAAAAACGGTTATTGATTACCCTAAAATGAATGAAGAACAGCTTATCATCCGACAAAACCTTCAGGGAATACTTCAGAATGTTAAGCCTGTGGTATCGGTTAAACAAATTCTTAGTGCTCAACAGGCTGTCCGAGAAGTCTACATGGATGAAAAAATTGAAAAATATATTTTGGATTTGGTGTTTGCTACACGCTATCCTGAAAAATATGATTTGGCAGATCTTAAGCCGCTCATAAGTTTTGGGGCTTCCCCTCGTGGAAGTATAAATCTGGCCAATGCTGCCAAATGTTATGCCTTCATCAAAAGACGAGGATACGTCGTTCCTGAAGATGTACGTGCAGTTGTGCACGATGTGTTAAGGCATAGAATTGGTATTACCTATGAAGCGGAAGCAGAAAATATTACTTCAGAAGAAATAATCAACCGGATTGTTAACGAAATTGAAGTGCCATAATAGTTCAACCTATGTAGTTCATTGCCATAAAAGGCATTGGCTTATAAAACTAAAAAGCTTGAACCCTAATGGATACCAAGGAGTTATTAAAAAAAGTTCGTAAGATAGAGATTAAGACCCGTCGTCTTTCAGATCATATATTTGGAGGGGAATACCATTCTACATTTAAGGGTCGTGGAATGACTTTTAGTGAGGTCCGTCAATATCAGTTCGGTGATGATGTAAGAAGTATTGATTGGAATGTGACGGCCAGATATAATGAACCTTTTGTAAAAGTATTTGAGGAGGAGAGAGAACTAACCATGATGTTAATGGTAGATGTTAGTGGTTCGGAACTTTTTGGAACAATCAATAAGTTCAAAAAGGACATAATTACAGAAATATCAGCCACACTGGCATTTTCTGCCCTCCAGAATAACGATAAAATTGGTCTTATACTTTTTTCCGATGTAATTGAACTTTTTATTCCCCCAAAAAAAGGGAAAAGCCACGTACTTAGGATAATACGAGAACTCCTTGAATTTTCTCCAAAAAGTAATAAGACAAATATTGGGGGAGCCTTTAAATACCTGACCAATGTCATGAAGAAAAAAGCAATTGTATTTGTGCTTTCAGATTTTATGGCAAAGGATTATGATCAAACGTTGAAAATTACAGGGAAAAAACACGATGTTACAGGCATTCGAATTTATGATGAAAAAGAAGAGCAGATACCAAATTTAGGAGTAGTGCAAATGCTCGATTCGGAAACCGGTTCCCTTAAACTTGTGAATACGCAATCTAAAAATGTCAGGAATGCATACGGGGAATACTACAGAAACCGGGTAGATTATTTCAGGGATACTTTTAATAAATCGGGATGTGGAATTTTGGATTGTCGGGTGGATGAGAGTTATGTTAAAAAGTTATTGGGCTATTTTAAGCGAAGGGGATAAAAAGATATGGTTTCACTGAAATTGAGAAATAGTAGTAATTGCGGTTCCTGGTTTGGTACTGTAATCTTCCTATATCTTTTGTTTGTTGGTAATTACCTGTTTGCCCAGGTGCAACCGTCAGTAAGCTCAAAAGCTGACACGACAAATATAAAAATTGGCGAACAAATTCACTTTACGGTCACCGTAGAGGCAGATACCGCTGCTCAGGTATTCTTTCCGGAAGGACAAACCTTTTCGCCTTTGGAAACTGTAGAAGCCTTTAAAACAGATACAACCCGAAAGAAAGATAGAATAACGCTACAAAAAATTTACGCACTTACGCAATTTGATTCCGGTTCATATGTGCTTCCTGCTCAAAGAATTGAAATAAACGGGGTAGGGTTTTTTACAGATTCACTTTTGGTCGATGTCACCACCGTGTCCGTAGATACGATCAACCAAAAAATGTACGACATCAAACCTTTAATCAATGTACAAAAAAGTAATAGCGACTTTTGGAAAATCCTCTTGATTATTTTGCTGATAATCGGAATTGCCGGCGGGCTTATTTACTGGTTTTTATTTCGAAAAAAACCATTGACAGAAGAGGAAAAAGTGGCATTACTGCCGCCATATGACAGGGCGCTTTTAGAATTGAAACGATTAGAGAATTCCAAATATTTAATTCAGGATAAGTACAAGAAATATTATTCTGAGCTAACCGATATTGTTCGCTCCTATCTGGAGGAAGAGGTACATGTTTCAGCACTGGAAAGCACTACCAGTGAATTGATTCATAAATTGGAATTGTTGCGGGATGCGGGTGAATTAAAGTTACAGGACAATACAATCAAACAATTTGAAAAAATACTGCAAACGGCTGATCTGGTAAAATTTGCAAGGTCGAAGCCCCCTACAACAGTTGCTGAACAGGACAGAAAAGCTATTGAGGAGATTGTTATCAAAACAAAGGAAGCCCTGCCTGAACCCACCGAAGATGATTTATTGGAGCAGGAAGAATATCAGAAAATTATTGCCCTGAAAAAAAGAAAAAAGAAAATAATTTCTATAGCATCTGCCGCGGCAATTGTATTGCTCGTCTCTCTTGGTGGGCTGATAACCTATTTAGGGCCTTCTAATGTATGGGATACCATAACAGGGCACCCTACAAAAACACTTTTGGAAGGAGAATGGGTTTCCAGCTCTTACGGATATCCGCCAATAATCATTGAAACACCGGAGGTCCTGGTGAGACAACAAGTTAAACTTCCTGCTGAGGCACAGGCGAATATCAAGGAGCTTCAGGCTTTTATGTACAGAAGTGAAAAAGGTTTACTTACAATAGGTACAACTTCGACCACATTAAATAAACCTGAAGAACCGGATTTCAACCTCGCCATTGAACAAATATTGAAAAATTTTGAAGATCAGGGTGCAAAAAATATTATTACCAAACAGGAAGAATTTATTACAACCACAGGGATTAAAGGAATTAAAGTCTTTGGCCGGGGTAATTTTGCGGTACCCGGATCTAAAGAACTGGTTGGCGGCGAATACACCATTATCCTTTTTGGGGGAAAGGGTTTTCAGCAGCAATTAATCCTGTCCTGGTTAGCTAAAGATACTTACGCAGAAGAAATCGTTAATAGGATTATAGCTTCATTAGAAGTAAAAACAGAGGCATAAATGTTAGATAATATAGAATTTGCAAACCCTCAGCTTTTTTGGTTGCTTTTATTGCTACCTCTCGCTTTAATATGGTATATCATTAAGCGCAAGGAAGAGACTGCCTCGCTTAAAATTCCAAGTTTAGAAGGGTTTACAGCAAATGACATTGTGCCAAAATTAAAACCGGTATTATTTGTTTTTCGCTTGCTGGCATTGGCAGCCATTATAGTAGCCATGGCACGTCCTCAAACTGAGGATATCTCCACACGTACAAAAACGACAAAAGGGATTGATATAGTTATGGCCATAGATGTTTCTTCCAGTATGTTGGCAAGAGATTTAAAACCTAACCGATTATCAGCACTTAAAGAAGTGGCAGCAGATTTTGTTCGGAAAAGACCAAGCGACAGGATTGGTTTGGTAGCCTACGCAGGCGAAAGTTACACCAAAACACCTATAACTAGCGACAAGTCTATTGTCTTGAATGCCCTTAAAGAAATTACATATGGACAGTTAAATGATGGAACTGCTATAGGGATGGGATTAGCAACTTCTGTCAACAGGTTAAAAGAAAGTAAATCTATAAGCAAGGTAATTATATTACTGACTGACGGAGTTAACAATTCAGGCTTTATTGAGCCACAAACAGCTGCCGATCTTGCTGTGGAATTTGGTATTAAGACTTATACAATAGGTCTCGGTACAAATGGAAATGCCCTCTCTCCCGTAGCCTACAATGAAGACGGGTCCTACCGGTATGGGATGCGACAGGTAGAAATAGATGAAGAATTACTTAAAGATATTGCAAGGGCAACAGGAGGACAATACTTTAGAGCAACTGACAATGAAAAATTAGAGGCAATTTATGATGAAATAAATAAATTGGAAAAAACTGAAGTAGAAGAATTTAAGTATTATAAATATGAGGAGAAATTCAGGCCATGGATATTATTAGCAGGCGCATTACTTATTATTGAATGGTTTTTGAGAAATACGCTCTTCAGGAGTTTTGTATAAATTATGATACAGTTAGACGAAAAAATATACTTCTATCTTTTATCCATTATTCCGGTAATGGTAGTTATTTACGTACTGCTGCATATCTGGAAAAAAAGGACACAAAAGAAATTTGCGACTTCTGATTTGTTGAAAAGGTTATCCCCGAATAAGTCCAATTTCAAATCAGTATTAAAGTTAATTTTTCTGATATTAGGGCTTTCGTTTTTGGTTTTAGGTCTGGTAAACCCAAAAATTGGCACAAAATTAGAAACCGTAAAACGGGAAGGTGTTGATATTGTTTTTGCCATTGATGTCTCAAAAAGTATGCTGGCAGAGGATATTGCTCCAAATAGAATAGAAAAATCCAAACGCCTGGTTTCTGAAATTATTAACCAACTGGCAAGTGATCGTATTGGTATAATTGCATATGCTGGACAGGCTTTTCCTCAGTTGCCTATTACAACAGATTACGGAGCAGCCAAAATGTTCCTGCAAAGTATGAATACGGATATGCTTTCATCTCAGGGAACTGCTATAAATGAAGCAATTGAGCTGGCATCGACTTATTTTGATGATGAGGAACAAACAAACAGGGTGCTGTTTATTGTTTCAGATGGGGAGGATCATTCAGAAGGCTCAACTTTAGACGCTGTGGAATTAGCCGTAGAAGAAGGAATAAGAATTTTTACAATAGGTGTAGGAAAGTCAAAAGGCAGTCCTATTCCTATTAAAAGAAATGGCATAGTAGAAAGTCTCAAAAAAGATTCGCAGGGTGAAGTTGTTATCACGAAACTAAATGAACAGATATTACAGGAAATTGCCGACGAAGGTAATGGGGAATACATTAATGGATCAAATACTGAAGATGCTGTGGAATACATTAAAGAGCAATTAAACCAGATGGACAAAAAAGAATTTGAAGCCAAACAATTTGCTGAATACAAAGATCAGTTTCAATGGTTTCTGGGCATAGGCCTTTTGTTTCTTTTTTTGGAGGTATTCCTGCTTGACCGTAAGACCAAATGGCTCAAAAGAATGAATTTGTTTAACGAGAAAGAAATTCACTAAAATGAAGAAGATTATTCTGTTTAATTTACTAATAAGCGCTGTCGTTTTTCCACAGGAAGATTTGAAGGAGAAGGAAAAAGCACTAAAAGTTTCCACGGATATAACATTTGAAGCTAATAAGGAATTGGCCGAGAATGATTTTATTGATGCTGAGGTCAACTACAGGCGTGCAATTTCAAAAAGTAATGAGAATACTGCGGCTCCTTATAATTTGGGAAATGCTTATTATAATAAAGAGAGTTTTTCAGAGGCTTTTGGCCGGTTTAAAGAGGCAGGAGAATTGGCATCGGACAAACCTGTAAAGCATAAGGCATTTCACAATATGGGTAACGTTTTTATGAAAAACAAAGAATACGCCAAAGCGGTGGAAGCTTATAAGGAAGCCCTGCGAAATGATCCTACTGATGAAGAAACCCGCTATAATCTGGCATTGGCAAAAGAGCTTTTGAAAAAAGATAAGGATAACCAGAATAAAGACGACAATAAGGATAATCAGGATCAGGAGGATAAAAAAGATAAAAACCAGGATCAACAGGATCAGGGGGATAATAAAGACGAAAATAAAGGCGATCCCAAAAACGAAGAAAACGACAAGGATAGTAATGATGGGGATAAAGGGGATCAGGAAAAAGAAGAGAATAAAAAAGGGGATGGAGAAGATAAAGAAGAAGAAAAAAAACAACCTGAGCAAGGAGATCAACAACAGCAAAAACAGCCCAGACCAAATCAGTTGTCTGAACAACAAATAAAGAATTTGCTGGAGGCAATGCAAAACGAAGAGAAAAAAGTTAAGGAAAAGATGGATGCCCAGAAAGTTAAAGGCGTTAAAACAAAAACCGAGAAAGACTGGTGATATTTAATAAACTTAAATATATAATCATTGTTATATCTCTCCTATTACTGGCGAATAACCATTTAATAGCGCAGGATAAGGAAGCTATTACATTTGAAGTAAATCTAAGCAAGAGTAAACTGGGAATAAACGAACGTTTACGCGTAGATTTTACCATGAACAAGGATGGCGACAATTTTACCCCTCCCGATTTTGAAGGCTTTAGCGTAATTATGGGTCCTTCACAGTCTATTAGTTCTTCATGGATTAATGGTGTCAGGAGTTATTCAAAGACCTATTCTTATACCCTTGCACCTAACGCCAGGGGGAAATTTACAATTAAACAGGCTACTATTAATATAGGCGGAAAGATCTATAAATCCTTGTCGAAGACAGTAGAAGTTACCGCCGCAGTAGATAAACCCAATGATCAAATGTCGGTAGAAGATATTGCCGATGATAATTTACATTTAGTAGCGGAAGTTTCCAAGGCCTCTCCTTATCTCAATGAAGCAATAAGTGTTGTTTATAAATTATATGTGAGCCCTTCAATAAATGTTTCCAATTTCAGGCCATTGGACAATCCTAAATACAATAATTTCTGGAGCCAGGATATGCCCTTTACCAGGTATGATGTTCAAAATGGCACTTATGAAGGCAAGACATATCGATTTGTAGTTCTTAAAAGGGTGGTGCTTTATCCTCAAAAGAGTGGTGAATTAACAATTGAACCGCTTTCTTTAGATGTAACATTGGAAGTCCCTACCAACAAACGTGATTTTTTTGGAGGCAGGATATATACTCAAACCAATAAAACGGTCTCAGCGGGAAAACGGGTAATTAACGTAAAACCCCTGCCATCGGAAGGAAGGCCCGCAGATTTTGGCGGTGCAGTAGGCAGTTTTGATTTTTCTGTTACTACGAGTAAAACTACTTTAAATGCTTCTGAGTCCTTACAGGCCACTATAACCGTAAAAGGGAAAGGCAATTTAAAATTATTTCAATTACCGGAACCCTCGCTCCCGGGAGCTTTAGAGGTTTATGAGCCCGAATTTAATGAAGAAGTAAGGACCACCCTATCGGGGATGCAAGGAAAAGTCAGCAATAATTACACTATAGTGCCTTCATTCAGAGGAAAATATCCTATTCCCGGAATATCCTTCAGTTATTTTGATCCGGAATCGGAGAGGTACAAATCCGTAACTTCAGATGAAATCATGATCAATGTAATGGAAGGCCCGTTAAGTTCAGGCACTTTAGCTAATAGTCCTTCCATATCCAATAGGCAGGCGGTAATCAGTGCCAGTGATCAATTTAATTTCATTAAACTTAAACCAAATTTAACCGCAGTTGGCACAAATTATTTTTTCGGTTCTTCAAGGTTTTATTTTTGGTTGTTTTCCCCCATTTTGCTTATACCTATCGCGGTATTGTTTGGCAAAAGGCGAGAAGCCATAGCCAGTGATGTGGCAGGAAACAAAATTAAAAAAGCGAATAAACTTTCAAGGAAATACCTCTCTGAAGCCAAAAAAGCATTGGGTAACAAGGAAGCATTTTTCATTGCGCTTGAAAAGGCTTTACACAATTATCTGAAAGCCAAACTTAAAATAGAGACCTCTGAATTCAGCAAGGATAAAATAGCTTCCCTGCTGTCCGAAAAACAAATAGACGAGACTACCATCAATTCTTTTATAGCTCTGCTTAAGAATTGTGAAATGGCACGCTACAGCCCTTTCTCTGATGTACAAATGCAGCAGGATTACAATAAAGCAAGTGAAACAATTTCATCATTAGACAAAGAACTTTAGTCATGAAGAATATAATCGTCTTATTAGTGATATTACTTTCCTTTGCGGGGCATGCCCAGAATGAGGCACTTTTTAACAGAGCGACAACTTATTATAATGAAGGTGAGTATGAAAAAGCATCTGAAAACTATTTAAAAATTATAGAAAACGGGGAACATTCAGCAGCTGTTTACTATAATCTAGGCAACTGTTACTACAAGTTAAACCAGATAGCCCCCAGTATATATTATTATGAAAAAGCATTGTTGCTTAAACCCAATGACGTGGAAATCCAAAATAATCTGGCATATGCCCAAAATATGACTTTGGATTCTTTCGATTCACTTCCAGAGACGAGTCTGTCTAAATTGTACAAAAGCATCAACGGATTGCTCTCTTTTGATCAATGGTCCTATACGGCTGTTTTTTTTGTATTTGTATTTGTACTGGCTTATATATTATTTTATTACTTCCGATATTCCTCACATAAGCGAATAGCTTTTATTACCAGTATTGTTTCTCTCTTAATTGCCGTTTTCTGTATAATCCTGGCATTTGTTCAATTCAGAGATTTTGAGGCAAACATGCCGGCCATCGTTTTTTCGGAAGAACTAATAGTTAAATCTGAACCTAATAACAGAAGTTCCCAAGCATTCCTTTTACATGAAGGCACCAAAGTATTTGTATTGGATGAGCTGGATGATTGGAAAAAAATACAACTCAAAGATGGCAAAACGGGATGGGTACCTTCAGAAGAAATAAAATTGTTAAAAGATTTTTAATCTTTTAACAACAATACGCTCCGGTTCATTTTATATTTGCTCATAACCGAATTCAGGATGACAAAATCTTCCATTTTAGTTTCTCTCATTTTTATCTGGCTTTTTACGGTATTTGCCCCATCTGTTATTTCATTGGTAAATAATGAAGATAGCGCCTATGTTTCTCTTAACCTGAATGAAGAGGAACAACAGGAACAGGCTAAGTTTGACAGCAGTGAAGAAAAAATATTTCATGAAGACAGCACAACTCAAATAGGCTTCTCACAACAGAAAAGAACCCTTTTTTTAGATAAAAGGCGACTAATCTTTCTTTCTCACTCAGTTGAAATTTCTTTGCCACCTCCAAAAGTTCTAATTAAACAAGCATAAATCAACTTACAAATTAGTTTCTAATCAAGCCTTAATACATTGTTTAAGGCACAACACTTTTAGTTATGTTTAGGTATTTGAAAAACGACTTACCAGCCAGTATTGTCGTGTTTTTTGTTGCACTTCCTTTGTGTTTAGGAATTGCGTTAGCAAGCGGAGCCCCTTTATTTTCAGGCTTGATTGCCGGTATTGTAGGGGGTATTATCGTCGGCGCTCTTAGCGGATCCCAGATTGGGGTAAGTGGCCCTGCTGCAGGACTGTCAGCCATAGTCTTAACCGCCATTGGTGCGTTAGGTGGTTATCAAAACTTTCTGGTGGCCGTTGTTTTGGGAGGTGTGATTCAAATTATATTCGGAGTCTTAAAGGCAGGTGTAATTGGCTATTATTTTCCATCTTCCGTAATAAAAGGAATGCTTACAGGAATAGGTATTATTATTATTCTAAAACAAATTCCTCACTTTTTTGGGTACGATTCAGATCCGGAAGGAGATTTTGCCTTCTTGCAGGTAGATGGAGAAAATACGATTTCCGAGATCTTTAATATGGTCCAATTCATAAGTCCGGGAGCCACTTTGGTAGCTATAATTTCCTTAGGAATATTATTGCTATGGGATAATTACCTCACCAAGAAAGCCAAAATTTTTCAACTTATTCAGGGGCCTTTGGTGGCAGTGTCGGCAGGAATATTATTTTATAATCTGGCGAAAGACAGCTCCTTTTGGGCCATTTCCTCCGATCATCTCGTTAGTGTACCCATTCCGGATACCGTAGAATCTTTTTTGGGTCAATTTAGTTTTCCAAATTTTGAGGTAATTACACGGCCGGAAATATGGGTAACCGCCTTTACTATTGCTTTGGTAGCAAGCCTTGAAACCCTTTTATGCGTAGAGGCCACGGACAAGCTGGATCCCCAAAAAAGAGTTACTCCTACTAACAAAGAACTTGTAGCACAAGGAACAGGTAATATCATTTCAGGCCTGATTGGAGGCTTGCCCATCACCCAGGTAATTGTCAGGAGTTCTGCGAATATCCAATCGGGAGGAAGAACAAAGATGTCAGCTATAATTCATGGTTTCTTTCTTTTGATCTCGGTTATTCTCATCCCGGGATTATTGAATATGATACCGCTTTCCGTACTTGCGGCCATTTTATTTCTAGTGGGTTATAAATTGGCAAAGCCTGCTCTTTTTAAAAAAATATATCATCTGGGATGGAAACAGTTTATTCCATTTACAGTTACAGTAGTTGGTATTGTTTTTACTGACTTGCTTATCGGTATTGGTCTTGGTTTGGGGGTTGGTATAATCGTAATCCTTATAAAAAGCTATCAGAACTCTCATTTCCTGCACATTGAAGACAAAAGCAATGGGATACATAAAATTAAAATGACACTTGCAGAAGAAGTAACTTTCTTTAATAAAGGAGCTATTCTAAAAGAACTTGATTCACTTCCAAATCATTCTTATCTTGAACTGGATGTTACCAAGACGAGATATCTGGATAATGATGTTATTGAAATCCTTGAAGAATTTACAGAAAAAGCAATCAACAGGAATATCAGCATCAAGTTAATTTCGGACAGGGGGGTTGTGGAGAATCCTGATAGTTATATTGAATTCTTCAAGTTGAGACCAAAGTTGTCATAATTATCATAACTTAAACAATATTTTAAACAAAGTAAAATGAACCTAGATAAAGTATTTGAAAACAATAAGAAGTGGATAGCTACAAAACTATCAGAGGATAAAGACTATTTTGAAGAATTAGGTAAGGGTCAAAATCCTGAATTTCTGTATATAGGTTGTTCAGACAGCCGTGTCACGGCAGAAGATTTAATGGGCCTGGGACCCGGGGAAGTTTTTGTACACAGAAATATTGCTAATATGGTTATTAGTATTGACTTAAATGCAATGTCGGTAGTAGACTATGCTGTGGAGCATCTAAAAGTAAACCATGTTGTGGTTTGCGGGCACTATGCCTGTGGGGGCGTAAAGGCAGCGATGCAGTCGGCAGATCTGGGTATATTAAACCCGTGGCTAAGAAATATCCGGGACGTATTTCGTATCCATAAGAATGAACTCAATGCTATAGAGGATGAGGATAAGAAATATGATCGTTTGGTGGAACTCAATGTCCAGGAGCAATGTGTTAACCTCATAAAAACGGCTGCGGTACAAAAAGCATATCGCGATCGAAATTTAAAGGTACATGGCTGGGTATTTGATGTTCATACAGGAAAACTGATTGACCTAAAAATAGATTTTGTAGGTATTTTAAAGAATATCATGGAGATTTATCATTTGGACTAAATCTGATTTTACAAAAAAAAAAGGCCAATGTTTTACATTGGCCTTTTTTGTACTTTACTTATTTTAAATTGTTAGACCGACCATATAACTCAAAACTAACTATGAAAAACTTTTTCTCAAATTTTAAAGGAGATTTTTTCGGTGGATTGACCGCAGGAATTGTAGCACTCCCACTAGCGCTGGCTTTTGGTGTTTCATCCGGCTTAGGTCCAAGTGCAGGATTGTATGGTGCTATATTTATAAGTTTTTTTGCCGCTCTTTTTGGAGGTACAAGCACCCAGATTTCGGGGCCAACAGCTCCAATGACCGCGGTAAGTATGATTATTATTGCCAGCATTATTGCCATATACGATGGCAGTGTAGAAAAGGCTCTGCCTGTTATTTTAAGTGTATTCCTGTTGGCAGGTCTCTTTCAAATCGGTTTAGGGATCCTTGGTATTGGCAGGTACATTAGATATATTCCATATCCTGTAGTTTCCGGTTTTATGACGGCTATTGGTGCCATAATTATCATTACTCAAATTCTTCCAACGTTGGGATATTATCCAAAAGAAGATTTATTATTTGTAGATCAATATAAGCCACAAGCGGAAGAATTGATTCTGGAAAATATTTTAAGGGAAGAAGCGGGAGAAGGAATCCTGGTTCTTGAAGATTTTGAAGAAACAATCAACAGATCGGGAGAAATTACAGAAATTGCGATATTAGATGAAGCAAGGACCCTGGCCGCTTCAGAGGCTTCTGGGGTTTTAGGGGCTATAAAAGTAATCCCCAAAGCAATAAAAAATATCAGTTGGCTTGAACTTATTCTTGCTCTGTCTACCATCATTATCATATACGGATTTAAAAAAATTACCACAGTAATACCCAGTACTCTGGTAGCCCTCATAGTAGTATCCGGAATTGCCTACGGATTTGATTTGGAAT
>Ga0316188_10000012_pt1 | contig 49809 bp, 38 predicted proteins | sample Phiworburrow1_MG_FD_204933 | JGI IMG/M metagenome (GOLD analysis project Ga0316188, IMG submission 204933) | Coastal sediment microbial communities from Maine, United States - Phippsburg worm burrow 1 | ecosystem: Environmental > Aquatic > Marine > Coastal > Sediment | place: USA: Maine... | reverse complement strand
CCTCCCCAGCTAAGCCTGGACTGCAAGTCCGCAAGAGAGAACTCATATGCCCGGGGACCACCGGATGCGGCCACCAGCAACTGCTTGCCCGAGTCGTGCATAACGTTGAACAGGGAAAACAGCGCCTGTTCCCAGGCCGCGTCTCCAAGCACCGCATCCAGTTCGTCCAGGCACAACAAATCATGCTGTTCCCAGCCTCCCAGGGAATCCGGGCCCAGGTCACGCAACTGATCCATGCTCAGGTAGGCCGCCTGCCTGCCCGCCTCAATGGCAGCGATACAGGACGCACCAAGCAGATGGGTCTTGCCACTGTGAGCCGGACCGGAAATCCATGCCACGGTTTGCTCGCCCTGCAGCACAAAGCTGCGCAGGAAAGCGACGGTTTGCTCATTTCCAGCCGGGAAAAACGTATCGAAGGTGCTGCGGTCCCGCAACACCAATCCAAGGGGAATCTGGCTCACTGCTTTGAGCCCGGCCGGTTCTTGATCGCCTTGCGGGTCCACAAGACGATGTAGTCCACGCCGCTGATAATCACCGTGCAAAAGACCACGTAACCCAGGATGGTCATGGCCTCCGGATGAAAGCTTAAACCGGCAGCCGCCAGCATGGTGCCGAACACGTAAATCAGCTGCAGGAAAGTGTTCCACTTGCTGACCTGGGACGGCTCCCCATCCACCTGGCCGATAACAAAATGATAGGCAATGCCGCCGGCCATGAGGATCAGATCCCGCCCCACCACCGCCGCGGCCAGCCAGACCGGAATCAGGCCCATCACGGTCATGGTGACAAAGACGCTGACCATCAGCAGCTTGTCGGCCAGGGGATCAAGGATCAGCCCAAGGTGAGTTCGCCAGTCGAAGCGCCTGGCCAGGAAACCGTCCAGTCCGTCTGACAAGCCAGCCAGGACAAACATCAAGATAGCCGCCTCATACCGTTCCCGGACGAGACTCATCACGATCGGACCCACCAGCATGATGCGACCAAGGCAAATCAGGTTTGGAATGTAACTTAATTTCACTTACCTATCCGATAGTACAGGGTGTCATCCTGATCCGGGCTCTGGCCGCTCACCTGGACCACTGTCCTGTTCAGCGCCATTGCCCGGCGCAACACTTGCAGGCTGCTGCCCAGGGTCAGGTCAAAAACCACGTCATCTGCACTGGCCTGGAGCACCCTCAGCGACCGCACCATGCTCAAATCCCTGAGATAAGCCTTCACCCGGCCGTACTGCTCCACATCCTCAACCCCGCTAATGTGCATCCTGACCTGGGAGGGACCCGAGCCAAGCTCAATCGCGAACTGCTGTGCGAACCAGTCGGCGCTGACCTGCACACCATCATCGATAGTTCCGTTAAATGCCTGGACCTGGCCGTCAAAATGCAGGCTCCAGCGAACCGACCAGTTGCCGGCGGCGTCACGCAAAGCGCGACCAATCAACACAGCGTCGGGCTGATAACGCTCGGATCCCTGCATGACCTTGTCGTTGAACCCGCCCCAGACGTCCGCGAACGGCACTGCCGCCATGTCGACACTGTCCATGATCGGGAAGACCACCGGCATTCCGCGCACCTGGGCAAGTTCTTCAAGAAATCCCTTGGCCTGGGCCGCCTGTTCGCCGCCCACCAGGGTTCGTGCCCCGGCGCCATTATCCATTGCCAGCCAGATTAACGTCCTGGGCCGCTCACGACTCCAGAGGGCGAGCTTGTTACTGGACAGGGAGCGCTCAATGACAGGGCCGTCAAAACTGACGGTCATGCGCCCGTCTTCCAGGAACCGGTACTGCAAAACCAGTCGATTGGCCTCCTTGAGTAACCCGGCGATCCCCGGCTCATTGGCAATATCGCGCCTGCCGGTACTGCGCACCAGCACCCGGGCGAGAGCCTCCTGGTAGCCTTTGAGGCGCGCAGCGTAATCCCTGGCCTGGACTTCAACGGTCTCGCTGTACAGGTCAACACGGGTAACCGCCACGGCGGTTCCCGACCAGATGGCCATGAAAACAAGCAAAGCTGAGCTGAAGCCGAACAAGGTTCTGCGCGCGGTTACCATCACGGTGTCTCGTGTCCTCCAGGAAAAGCTCATGTAGAATACTACAACCCGCGGAATGGCTGTGGCCATTTCGGGCAAACGATTCAATTAAATTCCTCCATCGGAACCAGGCAACTTATGACCGGCAAGCCCTCTTTGACCTACGCAGATGCTGGCGTCGACATCGACGCAGGCAATGATCTCGTTCAACGAATCAAACCCCACGTCGAAAAAACCCGGCGCCCCGAGGTGATGGCCAGCATTGGCGGCTTCGGGGGACTGTTTGCTTTCCCGGTGGACCGCTACAAGGAACCGGTACTTGTCTCAGGCACCGATGGAGTCGGCACCAAACTCAAGCTCGCACTGGAGATGAACATTCACGACACCATCGGGTATGACCTGGTGGGAATGTGCGTGAACGACGTACTGGTATGCGGCGCAGAACCCCTGTTCTTCCTGGACTACTACGCTACCGGCCACCTGGATGTGGACGTTGCCGAAGCGGTGGTGGCAGGTATAGCAAGAGCCTGTAAGGATTGCGGTGCCGCGCTGATTGGTGGTGAAACCGCTGAACTGCCAGGCATGTACTCGGGGGGTGATTACGACCTGGCCGGCTTCTGTGTCGGCGCCGTTGAACGCAGCGAGATGATCACTGGCGAAACCGTCACCGCAGGCGATGCGCTGATTGGCATCGGCTCTTCCGGCTGCCATTCAAACGGCTATTCACTTGCCCGCAAGGTCGTTGAAACCAGCGGAGCCAGCCTGGACCAGCCCCTGGGTGAAACCACCCTCGGCAGAGCCCTGCTGGCCCCTACCCGATTGTACGTAAAACCGGTGCTGGAACTGCTGAAGCGGGTTCCCATCAAAGCCATGGCGCACATTACCGGTGGCGGCCTTCCTGAAAACCTGCCGCGGGTATTGCCCACTGGTATCGGCGCACGAATTGACAGCCAGAGCTGGACCCGTCCCGAAATCTTCGGGTGGCTCCAGCAACAGGGCAACATCGAGGATCGTGAAATGTACCGCACCTTCAATTGCGGACTTGGCATGGTACTGGTAGTGGACCCCGACAAGGCCGAGCAATGCATCGCCGAACTCAAGGCCCTGGGCGAAGAAGCCTGGCATATCGGCGAGACTGTCAGCGGCAGTGACGAGGTTGAACTTATCTAGTGAACGCTCCCGCACCTGCACTGCAAATAGTAGTTTTGCTATCTGGCAGCGGAACCACATTGCAGGCGATTATCGACGAGATACAATCTGGAAATATCAACGTCCAGATCAACGCGGTTATCAGCGATCAGTCTCACGCCGCCGGACTGACACGGGCAGAGAACGTGGGCATAGAGACCTGCGCCCTGTCACCCCGGGACTATCCTGATCGACAAGGCTTCGATCACGCCCTCGCCTCGTGCATCGACCGTTACAGGCCTCAATACATCGTGCTGGCCGGTTACATGCGCATCCTTGGCAAGAGTTTCGTAGAGCGCTTCGCAGGCAAGATCCTGAACATACATCCATCGCTGCTGCCCAGGTTCCGCGGCCTGGATACCTACGCAAGGGTGCTGGCGGCCGGTGATGCCGAGCACGGTACCAGCGTACATTTTGTAACCGCGGAACTCGACGGCGGCCCGCTGATTATGCAGGCCCGGGTAAAGGTTCTGGACGGGGACGATGAAGAGTCGCTTTCAGCTCGCGTTAAGGAACGCGAACGCAAGATGTACCCGGCCGTACTGGATATGATCGCCGCGAATCGGATAAAAATGAAAGACGGTCAAGCATGGCTGGACAATCAGCCACTGGATCACCCCCTTGAGTTCGACCCCTCAAAATGATACCTAAAATGATGCCTATGACTGCAACGCGAATCCTGATACTGGCACTTGCCCTGACCGGCGCAAGCAAGCTCTCCTCAGCGGCTGAAATAAGTATGCCGCTGTATTCGGTCGCGTACACCGCCAGCTATCGCTTTGGGATCCTGACTTTCACCGCAGACACTGACACCACGATCAACTGGGATGACGAGGCTGGTGAGTACGTCTACCAGACGAGAATTGAGGCTAATGGCCTGGCAAAGCTGAAGCTTCCAGGAATTGCCAACGATCAGGGCCGATTCAAGCTGGACTGTCGCGGCATTGTCCCGGTGGAAAACCAGCGGGATGACGGCTCCAAGAAACTGGACGAGGATGTGTTCACCGTTTTCGATGCCGACAACCACAAGGCCACCGTGAACTACCGGGGCGAGACGACTGTCTTCGATCTGCCACCGGGCACCGTGGACCCCCAGATTTTGTCACTGGCGGTATTGCTGGATATGCAACAGGGACTGACCCTGGGCACCTATACCGCCCTGGACAGGATCAAGATCAAGACCTACCCGTTCAAGGCAATCGGTGAAGAACAACTGGAGACAACCGTGGGCAAGGTTTCCACAGTGGTGCTCCAGGAAGGCAATGACAATGATAGCCGCACTCGAAAAGTCTGGGTTGCTCCCGAACTGGGATACCTGCCGGTGAAAATCCAATACAACCGCAAGGGGAAAACCCAGGCCACCATGACCATCAACAGCCTGGCCCAAAACGGTCGGGGTCCTGCCGTGGAATGCGAAAAACCAGCCTCAAATGCTGTGCCACCGATAGGCGACTAGGCCGCTATATCCTTTCGCAGTGGGTAGTGACCCGAGTGTGGTCGAATCAGGTCTGGGGCAAGGTTACGCCGACCTGCCCCTGGTATTTCCCGCCCCGATCCTTGTAGGAGGTCTCGCATACCTCATCGGATTCAAAGAACAGCATCTGGGCAACACCCTCATTGGCATAGATCTTCGCCGGCAGCGGTGTGGTGTTCGAGAATTCCAGGGTCACGTGACCTTCCCACTCGGGTTCCAGCGGGGTTACGTTGACGATGATCCCGCAACGCGCATAGGTGGATTTTCCAAGGCAGATAGTCAGCACGTTACGGGGAATCCGGAAGTACTCCACGGTGCGGGCCAGGGCGAAGGAATTCGGCGGAATGATGCAGACATCCGCATTGACGTCCACGAAGCTGTTGGCGTCAAAATTCTTTGGATCCACCACCGCGGAATTGATATTGGTGAAGATCTTGAACTCGCCCGCACAGCGCACGTCATAGCCGTAGCTTGAGGTGCCGTAGGAGACGATTTTTCCTTTCTCGTTTGCCCTTATCTGACCTGGCTCGAAGGGCTCAATCATTCCCTGGCTGCCAGCCATGCGACGGATCCATTTATCTGATTTAATGCTCATGTAATTAACTGTTTTCTATGGATATTTTAGGGAATAGGCGACTGTAGTCGCGTCCTTGTGCAGCCAGTTTTGCTACCGCGCTGCGGGCAATCTCCCGATAGCGCAATGCCAGGGGTCCTTCCGGATCAGCGATCACCGTGGGATGACCCGAGTCAGCTTCCTCACGGATACGAATATCCAGGGGGAGCGAACCCAGCAGCGGCACACTGTATTGCTCAGCCATCGATGCGCCGCCACCGGCACCAAAAATATGTTCCTCATTGCCGCACTTGCTGCAGATATGGGTGCTCATGTTCTCCACCACACCCAGCACAGGAACGGAGACTTTCTCAAACATTTTCAGGCCCTTACGGGCATCCAGCAAGGCGATATCCTGGGGAGTGGTAACAATGATCGCACCGCTCACAGGCACTTGCTGAGACAGGGTCAAGGCGATGTCTCCGGTACCCGGAGGCATATCCACCACCAGGTAATCCAGTTCGCTCCAGTTGGTGTCACCGATCAGCTGGTTCAGAGCCGAGGTCACCATGGGACCCCGCCAAATCATTGGCTCCTCGTCATCGACCATGAAACCGATGGACATGCATTCCAAACCGTAGGCTTCCAGGGGATCAATGGACTTGCCATCCGGGGTTTCAGGACGACGACCGGACAAACCCAGCATTCGCGGCTGGGAGGGCCCATAGATATCTGCATCCAGCAGACCCACCGTGGCGCCCTCGGCGATCAATGCCAGGGCCAGGTTCACCGAGGTGGTGGACTTGCCCACACCGCCCTTGCCCGAGGCAACAGCGATGATGTTCTTAATGGACTTGATCGGCTTGAGATTGCGCTGCACGGCATGGGAAAGGATCTTCCAGGAGATCTCCACCTGCACCGCGTTCACCCCTTCCAGAGACTCCACGGCCTCCCTGGCCAACTGTTCGAACTGTTGCCTGGCACCTGCGGCCGGGTAACCAAGTTCAATGTGAACCGAGGCAACGCCCTGCTCCACCGCGGTCGACTTCACCCATTTCAATTGACCCAGGCTTTTGCCGGCATAGGGATCCTGAATTGCGCCGATCGCCTCTTTAATCTTCTTGTCTACGTCTTGCTCCATAGAGATACCATCAATCCTTACTGCGCCAAGTCAGAATGCCCGAAAGCACGAGATTGTACCCGAAACAGAGAAATCCTCACTATTCAATCCACCAGGTCCCTTGCCCCAACCCCACGGAAGGGTAAACTTGGTCACCAAACTCAGACCCATTCGACTTATAAGAGTGTGGTGGGTATGGCATAATCCGGCGAGGTATGTCCAGGTGGGTGAAGTGCCCAGGCCATGCATACCAGCCGGTCAGACAGGGATGCCCGGGTCACAGAATCAGTCAGATAAAGCTTGTTAAGGACATATATGTGATGTGTAACCCACGTCCAGAAATTTTCAGTGAACCCGGCAATCACGCCGGAAACTTCAGCTGTTGCGACTTTCCGGGGTAATACCGCTACTTATGCTGAAAATTTTTGCAACATTAAAAACTGACAAACTCATTGCCCAGCTGATTGACAGCGCGGACAAGGATTCTGCGCAGAGCGACAAGGCTGTTGAGGCCTTGGCCAAGGTCGGTGGTGCTGCGGTGCCCAAGCTGGTCGCCGCCCTGGAGCACAGCAACAAGAAAGAGACCGTACTCATTGTCGAGGTACTGTCCAAGGTACTCAACGCCAAGACCTTGAACCAGTTCGTAGAGGGACTGAAAAGCTCTAATCAGCGGATTATTTCTGGCCTCGCCTGGGCCATGAGCACCAACGAGCGATTTGATCCCAACAAGTTACTGCCCCTGCTCGCTAATTCAGAGATGAACAAGGGCGGCGTCATTGCAATTCTGTCAGCACATAAAAGACGGCTGAATCTGCGGGAATTACTCATGATTGTTTATGAGCTTGAACCCCAGGATAAAGCAGCCCTGTTCAAGATCATCGGGGAAATGGTCAATGAGTCCATGGTCCCCGAGTTGATAAACCGGCTTGAAGGCAAGGACCCCCTGGTGCGCGTGCACATCATGGCCATCCTGTCCAAGTTCAATATCCCTTCAGTACACGTGGCCCTGGAGAAACAACTCTCCAATCGCAACAAGCTGGTCAAACAGGCCGCCCTGAGCGCCCTGGAAAAGGTCCCCGGCGGCGTCAACATCCAGAAACTTTGCTCCCTGTTGCAGGATCCGGAACTGGATGTGCAGGACAAGGCAGTGGACGTGATCATCGCCCAGCGCCACCCGGATACCGTCAAGTACCTGGTTGAGGTGCTGAAGGACGAATCAGAATACGCCAGACGCTCAGCGGTCGAGGTTCTCAACGAAATCGGCGATGTGGACTCCATCAAGTTCCTGCTGGACGCCATCAAGGACGAGGACTGGTGGGTTCGCTCCCGGGCCGGCGACGCGCTGGCAAAAATTGGCGGGCAAAAGGTCGTGGAAGCCGTGCTGCTCCTTGTCCAGGACGAGGATGAAGAAATCCGGCGCTCGGCGGTAGAGATTCTTAACGCCACCAAGGATGAACGAGCTGTTAACCACCTGATCAAGGCCACCGAAGACAAGGACTGGTGGGTGAAAGAGCGCTCTGCGGATGCCTTGGCTGAAATTGGTGACAAAAAGGCGATTCCGGCGCTGAGAAAAATGCTTACTGGTGATCCGCGCTCGATTCCCGCGGGAATCAGGGCCCTGACCAAGTTAGCGGATCACGGTGCCGTGGATGAGCTGATGAAATTGCTGGCCAGCCCGGAGAGAGAAATCAAAATCGAGGCGGTCAAGGCCCTCTCGTCCCTGTCCGAGGAATCCCAGGCAGATACCATCCGGGCAAGTCTGGCCAGTTTAAGCAGCGGACAGGACAGTTCGGTAAACAAAGCGGTGTCCTCGGCCATCTCGAACCTGGACGACCGCTTCTCGCCCACCGCTATTGCAGCCAGGGAAGACGCGGAAAAATTCGTGGAGCCGGCCAGGACCCTGCTGATGGACAGCAAGGATATCCACGAAGTAATGGAGCGGCAGAAAGCGCCCAGCCTGGATATTTCCACCCTCACTCCCGGCGATATAGTCGAAGGGCGTTACAAGTATCTGCAGAAGATCGGCAAGGGCGCCTTCGGCACCGTGCTGCTGATGGAAGACACGGTCGTAGACGAACAGCTGATCCTGAAGTTCCTGAATCCCAACGTTTCTTCAGACGAGGAAATGTTGCAGCGCTTCGTGCACGAATTGCGCTATTCACGAAAGATCACCCACAAGAACGTCATTCGAATTTATGACTTCCTGCACCTGGGCGGCCACTACGCCATCTCCATGGAGTACTTTCCGTCCCACACCCTGGGCCAGGAAACTGACGGTAAGCCGATGCTAATCAGCAAGGCCGTGGGCTTCGCCATGGATATCGCTACCGGTATGACCGTGGCTCACCAGGCCGGCATCGTGCATCGCGACTTGAAGCCGGCAAACATCCTGATTAATGATCAAGGCTTGCTGAAAATCGTGGATTTTGGCGTTGCTGCGGCTCGCTCCAGTGGCGACACCCAGCTCACCAAAACCGGTTATGTCATTGGCTCGCCAAAGTACATGGCGCCGGAACAAATCCTTGGTAAAAAGGTCGATGAGAAGGCCGACATTTACAGTGTTGGCGTGATATTGTACGAAATGCTTACGGGAGTACCTCCGTATACCAAGGGCGACCACATGTCGGTCATGTACCAACATGTCCAGGGCAAGGCCCAGACAGTACGGCAGTTGAACGCCGAGATTCCAGAAGAATTGGATGCTGCAATCTCAAAGGCCATGCAGGTAGATCGAAGCAAGAGATACGCCTCCATGGACGAGTTCAAAAAGGCGATAGAAGCATTTAACTAGCCGTTCCTGGTTGTCACTCCGATGCCAGGCGCGGCACAGGGTGACAAATGGCTAGAATAGACTCATTTCTCAAACTCGGCTTGGCCCAGGGCTGTTCAGACGTTCATCTGGCAGTCGGCATTCCCCCAATGCTTCGAATGTTCGGCGAGCTCATGCCGATCAAGTTCCGCGACTTGAGCGACTCGGAGCTGGAAACCTATCTCTACGAAATACTGACGCCCAAGCAGAAGGATTGGTTCGACGCCGGAAAGGATCTGGATTTTTCCTACGTCTCCCAGGATGGCGGCCGTTTCAGAGCCAACCTCTACCGCAAGGAAACTGGCCTGGGCGCCACCTTCAGGAATATTCCTGGCGACATCCCCGCCCTGGAAAAGCTTGGTCTGCCCGAGATTGTGCCGAAATTATGTGACTACCATCAAGGCATGGTGCTGGTCACCGGTTCCACAGGCACCGGCAAATCCACAACCCTGGCGTCGATGATTGATTTCATCAATACCACTCGTGCGGTTAACATAATCAGCCTGGAAGACCCCATCGAATTTGTGCATCGAAGCAAGAGATCACAGGTGATCCAGCGTGAAGTTGGCACCCATGTCCCCAGCTTCGCAGAGGGGGTGCGGGCCGCCATGCGTGAAGACCCCGACGTCATCCTGGTTGGCGAACTGCGTGATCCAGAAACCATTTCAATGGCCATGACCGCTGCCGAGACAGGACACCTGGTCCTGGGAACCTTGCATACCACCAGCGCGGTTAAAACCGTGGACCGGATCGTGGACGCCTTGCCTTCGGACGAGCGTGAGCAGACCAAGAGCTTCCTGTCGCAAAGCCTGATTGCCGTACTGTCACAGTTCCTGATTCGGACCCCGGACGGTCGTGGTCGCAAGGCCATTGTTGAAACCCTGGTAATGACCAAGGCCATTGCCAAGTTAATCATGACTGATCAAACCCACCAGATTCCTGCGCAATTGCAGACCGGGCGTGACATAGGCATGCAGCTGCTGGACCAGTCCTTGTTGAAGGCGATCGAGGCCAAGGAGATCGACCCGGATGATGCCTACAATTATGCGGTGGATAAAAAACAGTTCCAGCGCTTCGTTACTGACACATCAATTCTTCCGAAGATCGACCTGGCGGATTCCTGAGCAGGCATAGGAGAGGACACGTGGCAGCAATAGACTCATACCTCAAACGCCTGGTCGAGAACGGCGGTTCGGATTTGCACTTCCTTGCGGGTGATCCAGCGCGCATTCGGGTCAACGGCGACCTGAGGCATCTGGAGAATGACGTGATTCAGCCGGAGACGGCGAAGGAAATGCTGGAAGAAATCCTGTCGCCGACAGCGCGCAAGGCACTGGACGAACACGACGGCGCGGACTTCGCCCATGAAATCGAGGGCATTGGACGATTCAGGGTAAATGTGATGCGTCATTTGAATGGCCTGGGCGGCGTATTCAGGGCCATTCCCTCTTCGGCCAAGACGCTGCAAGAACTTAATATGCCCAGCGTGATTTACAGCCTGTGCAAGCACAAGAGCGGCCTGATACTGGTTACCGGGAAAACCGGCTCAGGTAAATCCACTACATTGGCCGCGATGGTTGATGCCATTAACCGTCGAATGAAGGGGCATATCCTCACTATTGAGGACCCTATCGAATTTGTACACCCACGTCGCAGCTGTCTGATCAGCCAGCGAGAGGTCGGCGTGCATACAGAGTCTTTCGCCGCTGCCCTGCATTCGGCATTGCGTGAAGATCCTGACGTCATCCTGGTGGGCGAGCTGCGTGACCTGGAGACCATGTCCATTGCCGTTACCGCGGCCGAGATGGGCATCCTGGTCATGGGCACCTTGCACACCAACGGCGCAGCACCCACCGTGGACCGTATAGTCAATGCCTTCCCCAGCGACAAGCAAGGCCCGATTCGGACCATGCTCGCCACTTCCCTGCGTGCGGTAGTTTCCCAACAACTCATACCCACTGCCGACAAAAAGGGCCGCGTGGCCGCTCTGGAAATCATGGTAAACACCTCTGCGGTCGCCAACCTGATCCGGCAAGGAAAACTGGACCAGCTGGAAAACACGATCCAGAGCGGAATATCCTCCGGGATGCAGACCATGGACGGCGCGTTGATGCAGCTCTATAAACAGCGGAAGATCACCGGCGAGGAAGCCTACCAGAAAGCTATCAAGAAGCTGAAGTTCGAGGAACTGAAAGGAACCGGGGTCTACGGCAGCTAGGGGCCTCTGCCCGGCAAATTCGGGCGGCTCAAACACCGTCTTTCGCAAGCAGTTACCGCACTGGCTATGGCATAATTGGCGGTTTGGTCAACTACACAGACCCCGCGGGTCCAGCTCATGAGCGAACACAAAAGAAATATCCTTGTCACCAGCGCCCTGCCCTACGCCAATGGGGATCTCCACCTGGGCCATATGGTGGAGTATCTGCAGACAGACATCTGGGTGCGCTTCCAGAAAATGCGCGGTCATCGCTGCATCTTCGTTTGCGCCACCGATACCCACGGCACTCCCATCATGCTTCGGGCCCAAAAGGAAGGCATTGCCCCCGAGGATCTGATCGCCCGGGTCGGCAAGGTAATGAGCAAGGACTTTTCGGACTTTCTGGTGGGCTTCGATAATTTCCACAGCACACATTCCGAGGAAAATCGTGAACTGGTGGAAACCATGTACCTGCGCCTTCGGGATGCGGGGCATATTCGCAGTGAGGTAATCAAACAGGCCTTTGACGAGCAGGAGAACATGTTCCTGCCCGACCGCTTCGTGCGTGGCGAATGCCCGCGCTGTGGAACGGCGGATCAGTACGGAGACAGCTGCGAGTCCTGTGGCGCCACCTACTCGCCCGGCGACCTGAAAAATCCGGTGTCCGTGCTATCTGGCACTACTCCCTCGGAACGCGAGTCCGAGCATTTCTTTTTCCGCCTTGGGGACTTCGAAGAAATGCTCAAGTCGTGGGTCTCTTCTGGCCGACTGCATGAGAGCGTTTCACGCAAGCTGGATGAATGGTTTGAAGCAGGCCTTAAGGACTGGGACATCAGCCGCGATGCGCCCTACTTCGGCTTTGAAATACCCGACCAGCCCGGCAAGTATTTTTACGTCTGGCTGGATGCACCGGTCGGCTACATGGCCAGTTTCCTGAACTTGTGCAAACGTCGTGACGACCTGGACTTCGATGAATTCTGGGGTAGCGACAGCAAAGCCGAGCTATATCATTTCATCGGCAAGGACATCGTCTACTTCCATTCGCTTTTCTGGCCTGCTGTACTCACCGGCGCAGACTATCGCACCCCGACTGCCGTTTTCGCACATGGCTTCCTGACAGTGAACGGCCAGAAGATGTCCAAGTCCCGGGGCACCTTCATCACCGCCCGCACTTACCTGGATCACCTTGACCCGGAATACCTGCGTTATTACTACGCCAGCAAGCTGGGCGCAGGCATCGACGACATTGACCTGAACCTGGAAGATTTCACCGCCAGGGTAAATTCCGATGTGGTTGGCAAGCTGGTAAACATCGCCAGTCGTTGTGCCGGCTTCATCAGCAAGCGTTTTGACGGCCAGTTGTCTGGTGAACTAATGGACCCGGCGCTGTTTGAAGAATTCAGCCAGGCCAGCGAGGGTATAGCCCAGGCCTACGAGTCGCGCGAATTCGCCAGGGCCATGCGCGAGATCATGGCCTTGGCCGACAAGGCCAATCAGTTCATTGACACCCATAAGCCCTGGGTAATGGCGAAGGATCCTGAACAGCTGCATGCAGTGCAGGCCGTGTGTACCCAGGGACTGAACATGTTCCGGGTACTGATGGGATTCCTGAAGCCGGTACTGCCCGGCATTGCCCAGCGGGCGGAAGAATTCCTGGCCTCCGGCGAGATGGACTGGGAGAGCCTTTCATCCCCCTTGCTGGGAACCCGGATCGAAACATTTAAACCACTGGCTGTTCGGGTAGACCCGAAGTCTGTAAACGCCGTGGTGGAAGCATCACGCGAAGACCTGAAGACCACGGAGAAAACAAATCCCATGGACCCCATCGCCGACGAAATCGATATCAATACATTCGCCAGTGTAGACCTGAGGGTTGCGCGCATCGTCAACGCAGAACAGGTTGAAGGCGCAGAAAAGCTGTTGCAACTGACCCTGGATATCGGAGGCGAAACACGCAATGTGTTTGCCGGTATCAAGGCCGCCTACGAGCCGGAACAACTGATTGGCCGATTGACAGTCATGGTCGCAAATCTCAAGCCTCGCAAGATGCGCTTCGGCCTTTCCGAGGGCATGGTGCTCGCCGCAGGCCCCGGCGGTGCAGATATCTTTATCCTGTCGCCCGACGAAGGTGCCGAACCCGGCATGCGAATCAAGTAGCACCCGCCGATGAAAGAGCTGGCGCTAATCATCCTGAGTACCGTACTGGTCAATAACTTCGTCCTGGTGAAGTTTCTTGGCCTGTGCCCGTTCATGGGTGTTTCCAGAAAACTGGAAAGTGCGCTGGGCATGGCTGCCGCAACCACCTTTGTCCTGACAGTCTCGGCGGCCTGCAGTTACCTGGTAGACACCTACCTGCTGGCCCCGCTGGAACTGGAATACCTGCGTACCATCGCCTTCATCCTGGTGATTGCCGCAGTGGTGCAGTTCACAGAAATGATGGTGCAGAAAGTAAGCCCCCTGCTCTACCAGGTGCTGGGAATATATCTTCCGCTGATCACAACCAACTGTGCGGTACTGGGTGTGGCGCTACTCAACGTTCAGGAATCCCATAGTTTTGTGGAATCTCTGGTGTATGGCTTTGGCGCCGCCACCGGGTTCTCACTGGTGCTTGCCCTGTTTGCCGCCATGCGTGAACGCATGGCCATGGCCGATGTGCCCGAACCTTTCCAGGGAGCGGCCATCGCCTTGATTACCGCGGGTCTGATGTCCATGGCATTCCTCGGCTTCACGGGCCTGGTGTAATCTCATGGTCGCGGTACTGCTTCTGACATCACTCGCCCTGGCCTTCGGCCTGGCCCTGGGCTTCGCCGCCCAGCGCTTTCGCATCGAAGGTGATCCGGTGGTGGACCAGGTGGATGCACTGCTTCCCCAAACCCAGTGCGGCCAGTGCTCCTTCGCCGGTTGCCGACCCTATGCCGAGGCAATCGTCGACAACCGGGCGGACATCAACCAGTGTCCTCCCGGAGGTGAACCAACCATTCGCGCCCTGGCAGACTTGCTCAGCCGGGAAGCCAAGCCGCTGAATCCGGAGAACGGCGAGGAAAAACCCGCTACGGTGGCAGTGATCGACGAGGACACCTGCATCGGATGCACCTTGTGCATACAAGCCTGCCCGGTGGATGCCATTGTCGGTGGTCCAAAACAGATGCATACAGTCATCGCCAGGGAATGCACAGGCTGCGACCTGTGCCTGGAACCCTGCCCGGTAGACTGCATAGACATGGTGGTTGTAAAAACCGGACTGGCGGCCTGGAGCTGGCCCAAGCCGGACACGACAGCCACCAATAACAAGAGCGCGGCCTGAGATGATAAAAGAATCACCTCTGGCCAAAAGTTTTCACGGCGGCCTGAAGCTCAACGGCCACAAGCTGGAGTCCACCGGCGGAACCCTGAGGAGCGCCCCTGTCCCGGCGCGACTGGTCCTGCCATTGAATCAACATGCCGGCCGGGCCGCCGTACCGCTGGTCAGCGCAGGCGACCGGGTACTCGGGTACCAGGAAATTGCCAGGCCCGATGGAGAGATTTCCTGCGCCCTGCATGCGCCGACCTCGGCAACGGTACTGGGTGTTCAACGCTTACCCATGCCCCATCCCAGCGGCCTGATGGGTGACTGCCTGGTGCTGGAACCCGACGGCAAAAATGAGTTCGGCAACTTCCTTCCGGCTATTGATCCGGACAGCCTGGATCTGCCCACCCTGCTCAAACGGGTAAGCGATGCGGGAATTGCCGGACTGGGAGGTGCCGCCTTCCCCACTGCCACCAAGTTGGCCGTTGCAGCTGCCACCACCGGTATCACCCTGGTGATTAACGGTGCCGAGTGCGAGCCTTACATCACCTGCGACGACATGCTGATGCGAGAGCAGTCAGACCAGATTCTGCTGGGTGCGAAAATCATACTGGATACCCTGGGTGCTCAACGCGCACTGGTGGCCATCGAACGGGACAAGCTTAAGGCTTTGGAAAGCATGTCCGCCGCAATCGAACGACTGGGTGATCCACGCTTTCAACTGGAAAAGATATTCACGATTTACCCTGCCGGCGGTGAGCGCCAGTTGATCCAGGTGCTGAGCGGCAAGGAAGTGCCCGCTGGCAAACTGCCCATCGACATCGGTTACCTGTGCCAGAACGTGGCCACCCTGGTGGCAATTTACCGGGCGGTAAAGGATGGCCAACCCCTGGTCTCCCGTATCACCACGGTTACCGGTAGCGGCATTGCAGAACCGGGTAACTACCTTGCCATGCTTGGCACGCCCCTGGAGACGCTGGCCGAATCCGCCGGCGGTTATACCCCCGGGGCCACCCGGCTGATCATGGGTGGGCCCATGATGGGCATTGCACTGCCCAGTGATGAGGTGCCGGTGGTCAAGGCAACCAACTGCGTGCTGGTACTGCAGGAAGACGAGGTGCGCGCCAGCGGCGACCAGATGCCCTGCATACGTTGCGGCGAATGCGAGCAAATATGTCCCGCGCAGCTCCAGCCCCAGGAATTGTATTGGCATATCCGTGGCAATGACCTTGCCGGGGCCGACGAACTCAATCTCTCCGCGTGCATAGAATGCGGCTGTTGCGACTTTGTCTGCCCCAGTCACATTCCGCTGAGTCAGTATTATCGCTTCGCCAAGTCCCAGGTCAGGTTGCTGGACGCACGGCGTGTGCAATCTGATATTGCCCGGCAACGCTTCGAAGATCGCAAGGAACGCCTGGATGCCGAGGCCGCTCGACGAAAGGAGCGCCTGGAAGAGAAGCGCAAGAAAAGAGCTTCCCGGGAAAATACCCCCAAGGCTATCAAGGGTGAGATAGACGCAATTCTTGCCCGCACCCGGGGCAAAGTGGCTGATAGCGACGAGGGAGGCGAAACCCGGTGAAACGCTTCGACACCTCCGGTGCCCCCTATCTGCAACCGGAAGCATCAGTAAGCCAGATGATGACCCGTCTGCTGCTCTCACTGGTGCCGGCTGCTGCGGTCTACACCTGGTTCTTCGGCCCGGGGCTTTTATTAAACATACTGGTGGCCAGCGCGGTTGGATTAATGGCCGAGGCACTGGTACTGAACCTGCGAAAACGACCCCTGAAGCCCTACCTGGGCGATGGCAGCGTACTGGTCACAGCGGTGTTGTTCGCCTGGTGCCTGCCGCCGGCCACGCCCTGGTGGATCACTGCTACCGGCATGATCTTCGCAGTGGTTTTCGCAAAGCACCTGTATGGCGGGCTCGGACACAATCCGTTTAACCCGGCCATGGCCGGCTACGTGCTGGTGCTGATTTCCTTTCCCCAGGAACTGACCCGCTGGCTGCCGATTACCGCCTTGGCCAGCAACGGCCCCGATGCACTGCAAACCCTGTGGGCGACCTTTACCGGGGAACTGGGCGGGGGTCTGCAGTGGGACGCGGTCACCATGGCCACTCCGCTGGACTACGTGAAGACGGAACTGGCCAGGCTGACCACCATGCCGGAAATCAAATCCCACGTAATGTTCGGTGACTTCGCCGGACGCGGGGTTGAATGGGTAGGCAACTTCATCGCCCTGGGCGGCGCCTGGATGATCTACAAAAATGTCATCCGCTGGCATATACCGGTAGCCGTCATCGCCGGCGTCCTGATTCCCGCCACCCTGGCCTACATGATGGATCCTGGCAGTAATGGCTCGCCAGGCCTGCACCTGTTCAGCGGCGCAACCCTGCTGGGTGCCTTTTACATCGCCACCGACCCGGTCTCGGCGGCCACCTCCCCCAGGGGAAGACTGATTTTCGGACTTGGCGTGGGCGTGATTACGTTCGTGGTTCGCAAGTGGGGAGGTTATCCCGACGGTATCGCCTTTGGCGTGCTGCTGATGAATGCAGCAGCCCCCCTGATCGATCATTTCACGCGACCCCGGGTATACGGCAATGAGCAGTAATTCCCCGGGGCCTATCTGGAAACACTCCGCCAGGGCCGGGGTCTTACTGGCGGCTTTCGCCCTGGCCGGCGGCAGTCTGCTGGCACTGACGTATTCCAGCACCCGGGAACGCATAGCCCAGAACGAACGGGAATTTACCCTGAGCAGCCTTAACCAGATTGTCGACGAACACCGCTATGACAACGACCTGTTTAGTGACCTGCTGATGGTTCATGACCGGGAACTGCTGGGCAGCAAGAAACCGGTAGAAGTCTATCGGGCCCGCATGCAAGGAAAGCCCGTGGCCGCGATCATCGCCTCGACGGCACCGGATGGGTACAACGGCAGCATACACTTGCTGGTTGGCGTAAATATCGACGGCGGCCTGGCCGGCGTACGCGTCACCAGTCACCGGGAAACACCCGGACTGGGTGACGGCATTGAGATCGATCGTTCAGACTGGATCCTGGACTTCAACGGGCGCAGCCTGGGTCAGCCAAACCTGGACCGCTGGCAGGTGCAGCGAGATGGTGGCGAATTCGACCAGTTCACCGGCGCGACCATAACCCCGCGTGCGGTAGTCAAGGCCGTCAAGAACACTTTGCTATACTTCGCTGCGCACAAGGACGAACTTTTCTCCGTGACTGTCGAGCAACCCGGAAACCAGGACCATGCAAGCAAGCTACCGCGAAATTAGCCGCGACGGCCTCTGGCGTAACAACGTCGGGCTGGTGCAACTGCTGGGACTTTGCCCCTTGCTGGCGGTCAGCAACAGCCTGACCAACGGCCTGGCACTGGGATTGGCAACCACCATGGTACTGGTAGGTTCCAGCACCGTGATCTCCATGATCCAGTCCTGGGTGCCCAGGGAAATTCGCATACCGGTGTTTGTACTGGTCATCGCCTCGCTGGTGACCGCAGTGGACCTGGCAATGAACGCCTGGTTCCACCAGTTATACCGGGTGCTGGGAATTTTCATCCCGCTGATCGTCACCAACTGCGCCATCATTGGCAGGGCCGAGGCCTTCGCCTCGCGCAATCCCGTACCGGCGGCTGCCGTGGACGGGCTGATGATGGGACTGGGCTTTACCGCTGTGCTGCTTGTACTGGGTGCCGCTCGGGAGATTATTGGCCAGGGCACCCTATTGGACCAGGCACACACCTTGTTTGGCCCCATGGCCAGGGACTGGACCCTGCAGTTTGGCGCCGATCGCCACGGTTTGTTAATCGCCCTGCTCCCTCCCGGCGCATTCATCGGACTGGGCCTTATGATCGCGGCAAAAAATGTTATTGATGCGCGTCTTGCCAGACGAGCGACTAAACCCGCCAACGCGCTGCCTGTTGCAACGCCTTCCTGACCACGCGGCGTCCCATGAACCGCGAAAAGCGCATAGAGATTTTCCGTCGTTGGCGCAAAGCCAATCCCAAACCCACCACCGAACTCAATTACAGCTCCCCTTTCGAACTGCTAATCGCGGTGATTCTTTCGGCCCAGGCCACCGACGTGGGCGTCAACAAGGCGACCGACAAGCTCTTTGCCGTGGCCAATACACCCGAAGCGATACTGGCACTGGGCCTGGACGGGCTGAAGCGTTACATCAAGACCATCGGCCTGTTTAACGCCAAGGCACAAAACATCATCAAGACCTGTCAAATCCTTGTGGAAAAACACGCCAGCGTGGTCCCGCAACAACGGGAAGAACTGGAGGCACTGCCGGGAGTCGGCAGAAAGACAGCCAACGTCATTCTGAACACCGCCTTTGGCGAGCCGACCATCGCTGTGGATACCCATATTTTCCGGGTCAGCAATCGCACTGGCATCGCGCCTGGAAAAACCGTTCTCGAGGTGGAAAAGCGGCTGCTGCGCCTGGTGCCGGACGAATTCAAGCTGGATGCCCATCACTGGCTGATTCTGCACGGACGCTATGTCTGCAAGGCCCGTAAACCCGATTGCCCCCGCTGCGGTATCGCAGACCTTTGCGAATACCGAAAAAAGACCCCGGCCTGACCCGGCAGCCGCGACCCGGTTAGAATGGTCCTCCGCAACACTTCAAGGCGCCTGTTACATGCTTTTTGATCCAAATCGCAATCAACTACGACAAATGTACATGGATGCGTGGAATCGATTCCGCCAGGGCCAACCCCTGGAACCGGTGCAGGCGCAGATTGCCGCCGTGGTGCAGGCGCACCCGGAATACCATGGAATCCTCGACAATCCGGATGTCGCCCTGACCCAGGATTTTCCCCCGGAGCTCGGCCAGTCAAACCCCTTTCTCCACATGGGACTGCACCTGGCCATTCGCGACCAGGTCAGTACCGACAGACCCATGGGGATCAAGGCGGCATACGCGCGCATTGCCGCTGCGGCCGACAGTGAGCATGAGGCCGAGCACAGCTTGCTGGAGTGCCTGGCAGAATCATTGTGGAAAGCGCATCGCAACGGCACCGGGACAGATGAACAGGAATACCTGCTGTCCATTCAGCGCAAACTGCCGTAGCGTAATACCAGCTGTCGAAAATCATTATCGGAACCACCATGGAAATGTGTGGTCTGAACAGTAAGGATAAAAACCCCAACGATCCAGGACGCCAAGCCACGCAGATGACCAAATCCGTCGCAGACAAACAGTACCCGGTGACAGGGGCAGGCCTGGGCTTGCGACGTGGAATCATGGACGTGCTGCGGGAAAATCCCCCATCCCAGGTGGACTTCATGGAAGTGGCGCCGGAAAACTGGATAGGCGTGGGTGGCGCCCTGGGCCGGAAGTTCCGCTATTTCACCGAACGCTACCCATTCGTCGTTCATGGTCTGTCCATGTCACTGGGAGGCCCCGCCCCCCTGGATACCGACTTCATCCAGCAAGTAAAGACCTTCATCCACACACATGGAATCCGTTTGTATTCGGAGCACCTGAGCTACTGCGGCGACGATGGCCACTTGTACGACTTGATGCCCATCCCTTTCACCAATGAAGCAGCGGACTATGTGGCCGGACGAATCCGCCAGGTACAGGACATGCTGGGCCAACGCATCGCGGTGGAAAATGTTTCCTACTATGCTGCGCCCGGCAGTGAAATGAGCGAACTGGAGTTCATTAACGAAGTACTGGTCCGGGCAGACTGCGATCTGCTGCTGGATGTGAATAACATCTACGTTAACAGCATCAATCATGGCTACGACTCCCTGGATTTTTTGCAGGGCTTGCCGGTGGAGCGGGTCAGGTATTTCCACATAGCGGGACACTACGTGGAGGCCGAGGACCTGAGGGTAGACACTCATGGCTCGGATGTCTGTAATCCGGTATGGAAACTCCTGGAAGAGGCCTACCGTCAATTTGGTGTAGTCCCAACCCTGCTCGAGAGGGACTTCAATATTCCACCCCTGCCACAGCTTCTCAAGGAGGTGGAACAGATACACACCCTGCAGGAAAAGTGGACGACCCGGTCCGCGGGGAGCGTCCCTCGTGAGTGATCGAAAACGCTTCCAGGACCTGCAATTTGATTTCGCCGCCCACATTCGAAATCCACAGAACACGCCCGCGCCGGCTGGCATCGAAGACCGTCGCATGGCGATCTACCGGGACTTGTTCTTCAATAATCTCTCCAGCCTGTTGTCCGGAACCTTCCCGGTACTGAAAAAAGTCATCGGCAAGTCAGCATGGGAAGGTTTGATCCGGGATTTCATGGTTGAACACCGTTGCCACACCCCCTACTTTCACCAGGTGTCGGAAGAATTCCTGGCCTACCTGCAAGGCGAAAGAGCCCCTGACAACGATGATCCGCCATTCTTGTTCGAACTGGCCCATTACGAGTGGGTGGAACTGGCGATGACCCTGGAGGAGGACCCGGAAGATATTCCCGGTGTGAATCCTTCGGGCGAACTTCTGGAAAACATCCCGGTGCTATCGCCCCTGGCCTGGCGACTGGGGTACAGCTTTGCCGTGCACAGGATTTCCCCGGACTACCAACCCACCGGGCCCGAGAAGCAGCCGGTACATCTGCTGATTCACCGCGATAATGATGACAAGGTGAACTTCACCGAAATCAACCCCGTCACGGCCAGGCTGTTGGAACTGGTGGAAGAAGATCGATTCAGCGGCAGGGAGATACTGAGCAAGATCGCTGCCGAACTGGGTGAGCAGGATCCGGCTTCCACCATCCAGGCCGGTGAAAAAATTCTCGCCCGCTTACGCGACAGCCGGGTTGTTCTCGGCACCCGGGACGCCGGATAAGAGTAAGCCTGGAGACACAACAAGGGATCAGCCCGGAGGAACCCATGCTTTCATTTCTAAACAGACTGCAGGACATGCTGGACGCAACCCGCAGCGTCGACTGGCTGGCTCCCCTTGCCCTGCGCCTATACCTGGCACCTGTATTCTGGGTTGCCGGCACCAACAAGCTGCAGGGCTTTGAAAACGTGGTGGCCTGGTTCGGTAACTCGGACTGGGGGCTGGGATTGCCCTTCCCCACGCTGATGGCTGCCCTGGCGGTCTCTGCAGAGGTCGTCGGAGCCGTAACATTGATCCTGGGTCTCGCAACGCGCTGGAGTTGCATACCGCTAATTGTCACCATGGTGGTAGCAGCCACCGGTGTGCACTGGCATAACGGCTGGCAGGCAGTACACGATTTGCAGAGTCCGTTTGCCAGTCCCCATGCAGCCGATGCCGTGGTACGCCTGGACAAGGCGAAAGACATTCTCCAGGAACACGGCAATTACGAATGGCTGACCCAATATGGCAACTTCGTGGTGTCCAACAATGGCATCGAGTGGGCCATTACCTACCTGGTGATGTTGCTCGCCCTGCTGTTCATGGGCGGCGGTCGTTACGTAAGCGCCGATTACTGGATCGAAAGACGCTTCAGGCACTAGGGAGCCTCTGATTTATTCTGGGCTTAGCAGATTGGGAGCCAAAAAAGTCAGATTCAAGGCGTCAAGCGAACGTAATAGCTCGCTATTGCGAAGATTGGCAACATAGAAGCTGGTTTTTTTGGACCCAAGATACAAGTTTATGAATAGATCAGAGGCTCCCTAGCCGTGCATTAACACCGTGACCAGGGTGATCACTGCGACGCCAAAGAAATTTAACGCCACGCCTGCCCTGGCCATGTCCTTGACGCTCAACATGCCCGATCCGAACACCACCGCATTGGGACCGGTGGCCACAGGTAACATGAACGCGAAGCTTGCGCTCATGGCCGCCGGCACCATCAGCAGCAGGTGGTCCATTCCCGAGTTCATTGCCCCGGCGGCCAGGATGGGCATCAGCAAGGTGGTAGATGCGGTGTTGCTGGTTATCTCAGTCAGGAATGTCACGGCAAGGCAGACTGTCGCGACCACCAGCACTACCGGCAGCGCACCCAGGCCCGCCAGGGATAATCCCACCGACTGACTCAGGCCCGACCCGACAAAGGCCTTGGCGATCGCGATGCCACTGCCAAACAGGATCAGGATTCCCCAGGGAATTCGTACCGCTGTCTCCCAGTCAAGCAAACGCTCGCCCCGTCCGTTAGGCACCAGGAACATGGCGACAACCGCCAGTAAGGCCACGCTCGCATCGTTTGCAGTCTGCAGACCGAACCACTCACTCCACCCGCCGAAGGGTTCCTTGCGAGTCATCCACAACAAGGCCGTGATGCCGAACACAATCATGGTGCGCACCTCTTCCTTGCGCCAGCGACCCACGGAAGGCATTTTAACTCCGGCTGGATGACCCAGTCCTCTGGTCAGCCAGGTGGCCGAAACGATCAGCATCAAAAATACCACGGGAAGTGCCCAGGACATCCATTGCAGAAAAGTCACTTCTATTCCGGTGTTCTCGGCGTACACCTTCATGAAAATCAGGTTAGGGGGAGTGCCTATCGGAGTGCCAAGGCCGCCGATACTTGCCGAGTAGGCCACACCCAACAGCAAGGCAAGCCGCAGGCGCTGGTTATCCACTTTCTCCATGACCGCAATCACAATGGGTAACAACATGAGAGTGGTTGCAGTGTTGGATATCCACATGCTCAGTATGGCAGCGGCAGCCATAAAACCCATCACCAGCCGTCGGCCGCTGCTACCACCGAAGGCGCTCACCATTCCCAGCGCGATGCGCCGGTGTGCGCCGCTACGTTCCATGCCCATGGAGAGCATAAACCCGCCCAGCAATAGCAGAATCAAGGGACTGCCGTAGGACTCACCCACCTGGGCCGGTGTAAGCACACCAACCATGGGCAATATCGCAATGGGGATCAGGGAGGTAACAGGAATGGGGACCGGTTCGAATATCCACCAGACGGCACACAAAACAGTGAGTCCCGCCGTCCAGGCCACATCCGCAGACGAGCCTGTTTCAAACAGATACCAGCCAAGCAATCCGGCCAACACTGGTCCGGCAAACAATGGCAGGTTTTTCATGGACTCCCCCTGTCGGGATTTTCCGGCAGAGTCACCCTGGAACGACTCCGGCTATTTCTTGCGCGGCATATACAGGTCGGTAATCGTACCTTCAAATGCCTCGGCCGCCAGCCCAACCGTTTCACACAGGGTTGGGTGAGGATGAATGCTCAGGCCAATGTCGGCCGCATCACATCCCATCTCGATCGCCAGGACCACCTCGCCGATAAGATCACCAGCGTTTGGCCCGACGATTCCCGCTCCAAGTACTTTGCCAGAGTCAGGGTCGAACAACAATTTAGTCAGACCCTCATCCCTGGCCATCGCCAGAGAGCGTCCGCTTGCAGCCCAGGGGAAAACTCCCTTGCCCACCTGGATACCGCGATTATCAGCCTCGATCTCGGTCAGTCCGCACCAGGCAATTTCAGGATCAGTATAGGCAACCGAGGGAATCACCCTGGCATCAAAATTACTCTTGTGACCTGCCGCAACCTCGGCGGCAACCCTTGCTTCATGGGTAGCCTTGTGAGCGAGCATGGGTTGTCCGACGATATCGCCGATCGCAAAAATATGGGGCGCGCTGGTGCGCATTTGCTTGTCGACCTTGATGAATCCGCGCTCATCCACATCCACCGAGGCAACCCCGGCGTTCAAGGCATTGCCGTTAGGCGTTCGTCCCACAGCAACCAGGACCCGGCCAAATACCTCGGAGAATGTTTCATCGCCCCGGTTGAACTGCACGTGGATACCGTCTTTTTCGGCCGCCATTGAGGCCACCCGGGTACCCAGCATGATGTTTTCGTAGCGCGCTTCAAGGCGCTTTGCCAGGGGTTTTACCAGGTCAGGGTCGCAGCCGGGCATCAGGCCATCGGTCAACTCTGCAACGGTAATTTTTACACCCAGCGCCGCATACACCGTAGCCATCTCCAGGCCGATAATGCCGCCGCCGATAACCAGCATGCGCTCTGGCAATTCCTCCAGCTTCAACGCCCCGGTCGAATCCATAACACGCGGGTCTTCCGGGGTTCCCGGCAGGCGCATGGGCTCAGACCCTGCAGCGATAATGCACTGATCGAAACTGATGAGTTTCTCGCCCTCTTCGCTGCTGAGCTGCACGCGATGGGATGACACAAAACGGGCTTCACCGTGCACCACGCTGACCTTGCGTCGCTTCGACAAGCCGTCCAGGCCGCCCGTGAGTTTGGCTACCACGCCGTCTTTCCAGGCAACCAGGGCTTGCAGGTCCACCTCGGGCCTGGCAAAGCGAATACCAATTTCCGCAGCCGCCTCAGCCTCTTCCATGACTTTTGCCGCATGCAGCAGGGCCTTGGAGGGAATGCAGCCTACGTTCAGGCACACTCCGCCCAGGGTGTTCCAGCGCTCAATCAGAATCACTTCCTGGCCCAGGTCTGCGGCGCGAAAAGCCGCTGTATAGCCGCCAGGGCCTGCTCCCAGGACAAGCAAGGGCGCGTGCATGTCCGCATCGCCCTTCGAGCTTTGGACCGCGTCAGCGCTCCCTGGAGAGGATTCAGCTACCTGGGGATGTTCCTCGATAAACTCCGCAGCCGACGAGTTCACCGCCGCTTCACCGGCGTCGAGCACAATAAACGGCGTCCCTTCGGAAACCTTGTCTCCGGCCTTGACCAGGACCTCCACAACGGTGCCGGCATAAGGCGCCGGAATATCCATGGTGGCCTTGTCGGTTTCTAGCGTAATCAGGCCCTGTTCAAGCTCCACCTTGTCGCCAGGGGAAACCAGCACTTCGATCACATCGACGCTGGGAAAGTCCCCGATATCCGGAACATTAATCGTCATCGGTTCACTCATGGGCACGCTCAGGGAATGGCCTGGATAAGCTTGGTCGCATTAGCCATGGCCTCCCCCAGGTAACTGGTGAACCGGGCCGCATCGGCACCATCAACCACCCGGTGATCGTAAGACAGGGACAGTGGCAACATCAGCCTGGGAACGAAGTTCTCTCCGTCATACACAGGCGTCATGCTCGATCTGGACACACCCAGGATCGCCACCTCCGGTGCATTAACAATCGGAGTGAAGGCCGTGCCACCGATTCCGCCCAGGCTGGAGATGGTGAAACATCCACCCTGTATCTGGGCAGCGGTTAACTTTCCGTCCCGTGCGGCGGCACTCAGGTCCGCCAGTTCCTTGGCCAGTTCGAAGACGTCCTTCTTGTCAGCATCTTTGACCACCGGCACCACCAGGCCATTCTCCGTGTCCGCGGCAAACCCGATATGCACGTAGTGCTTGTACACCAGGTTCTCGCCGCTGCTGTCCAAAGACGTATTGAACTTGGGAAATTCCTGCAAGGCCATGGCACAGGCACGCATGATGAATGCCAGGGGCGTCAATCGAATCCCCTTGGCCGCAGCACTGTGCTTCAGCGCGTTGCGCATCGCCTCCATGTCGGTGATGTCAGCCAGATCGTGCTGTGTCACATGGGGGATATTCAGCCAACTGGCCTGCAAGCGAGGACCGGAGATCTTGTGTATCCGCCCCAGGGGGCGAATCTCTACCGGGCCGAACTTTGCAAAGTCCACATCTGGTACCGACGGCAGACCGGGCGAGACTATCGCCGGCGTCTCGCTCATGCGGCCCTTGATGTATTGCTTCACATCAGCGTGGGTAATACGACCCTTGCGTCCACTGCCGGTTACCCTGATCAGGTCCACACCGACCTCCCGGGCAAACCTGCGCACCGAGGGGCCCGCGTGGGCCAGGGCGAAACCTTCCTCGTCAGCGGCCCTGGATTTTTCAGGCGTCCTGGCCGAGGCTACCCCGGCAAGTTCAGATACTGGCGCCGTAACCGTCGCCGGCTGACTGTCTTGCGGCGCGGGCTTCGATGCCCCGGTAGACTTGGCCGCCGACTGGGTGACCGTCAGTACCAGTAATGGATTGCCTTGGGAAACCTTGTCACCGACCTTGACCTGCAATGATTCAACGACACCCGCATGGGGCGCGGGAACATCCATGGTGGCCTTGTCTGTCTCCAGGCTGACCAGCCCCTGCTCGGGTTCCACTGTGTCACCAACCTTGACCAGGACATCAATAATTTCGACCCCGTCGAAATCACCGATATCCGGCACGCTCACCTGTACCGATGACGACGCCGAACCAGTCGCGGCAGTGTCCGGTTCAGCTTGAGACGCCTCTGGCACGGCCTCTGCAGGTGCCGCGGCGAGCGCCGGTGCACTCACATGCGGAACGGCTATTTCGGGGACATCCACGCCGATCTCCATGATCACGGCCAGGTCTCCCATGGAAACCTTGTCGCCGGCGGCCACACACATTTCCAGGACCTTGCCGGCAAATGGCGCAGGGATATCCATGGTGGCCTTGTCGGTTTCCAGGGTCAGCAAGCCCTGCTCCTTGTCCACCTGATCACCAGGCGACACCAGCACCTCGATGACCTCCACATCGGTGAAATCCCCAATATCGGGAATCAGAATTTCTGTACGCGTAGCCAATACTCTATCTCCCCGGGCCGCTAGCTGTTGGCCGGATAGGGTTTTTCGGGATTGATGCCATATCGATCAATGGCGTCCTTCAATACAGACCGCTTGAGCTTGCCTTCATCCACCAGGGTACCCAGCGCGGCAAGAACGATATGATGACGATCCACTTCAAAGAACGAACGCAAGGCCTTGCGTGTATCGCTGCGACCATAGCCGTCGGTGCCAAGCACCTCGAACCGACCGTCTATCCAGGGACGCACCTGGTCAGGCACCAGCTTCATGTAATCACTGGCCGCAACAAACGGACCCTCGACATTTTCCAGGCACTTGCCCAGGTAGGTACGGCGCGGCTTTTCGTCCGGGTGCAACCTGTTCCAGCGATCCACCTCCAGGGCATCACGCCGCAGCTCGGAATAGCTGGTCACACTCCACACGTCCGACTTGACCTTGTAGTCCTGCAACAGCAGTTCGGCTGCGGCTTCCACCTCGCGCAGGATGGTACCCGAACCAAACAACTGGACCCTGGCCTTGCCACGTCCACCCCTGCTCAGTCTGTACATGCCTCGCACGATGCCCTCTTCCACGCCCTCGGGAAGCGCCGGGTGAGGATAGTTCTCGTTCATGCAGGTGATGTAATAGAAAACGCTCTCCTGCTTCTCATACATGCGCTTCAGGCCATCATTCACAATCACCGCCAACTCGTATGAGTAGGTGGGATCGTAGGAGACGCAGTTGGGAATGGTGGAGGCGGCCAACAAACTGTGGCCGTCCTGGTGCTGCAGCCCCTCGCCGGCAAGGGTAGTCCGACCCGCGGTACAGCCCACCAGGAATCCCTTGGCCTGCATGTCGCCGGCGGCCCAGGCAAAGTCACCGATCCGCTGGAAGCCAAACATCGAATAAAACAGGTAGAACGGCACCATGTTCACACCATGATTGGCATATGCGGTGCCGGCGGCTATCCAGGAACTGAAGGCGCCCGCCTCGTTGATGCCCTCTTCCAGCACCTGGCCCTTCTTGTCCTCGCGGTAGTACATCAACTGGTCCGCATCCTGGGGCGTGTAGAGCTGACCAACCGAGGAGTAAATACCCACCTGGCGGAACAATCCTTCCATACCGAAGGTGCGGGCCTCATCGGGAACGATGGGCACCACGTTGGAACCAATCTCCTTGTCCCGCATCAAGCTGGTCATCATGCGAACCAGCGCCATGGTCGAGGAAATCTCGCGCTCGCCACTACCCTCAAGCAAGGCCTTGTAGGTTTCCAGCGGAGGCAGTTTCAACCCGGGCGCATCGGCCTTGCGCTGAGGCAGTGAACCACCCAGCAGGCTCCGTCGCTCCAGCATGTACTTCATTTCCGGGCTGTTCTGAGCAGGCTTGCAGAACGGTACGCTGGCAATCTCATCGTCCGACACCGGAATGCTGAATCGGTCGCGGAAACTGCGCAGGTCTTCCTCAGCCAACTTCTTCTGCTGGTGGGCAATATTCTGCCCTTCGCCCGCCGCGCCCATGCCGTAGCCCTTGATCGTCTTGGCCAGGATTACCGTTGGCTGCCCCTTGTGTTCGGCTGCTGCCTGGTAGGCCGCATGGACCTTCAGTGAATCATGGCCACCGCGATTCAAACGCCAGATTTCGTCATCCGACATATTGGCGACCATGGAAAGCAATTCCGGATACTTGCCGAAGAAGTTTTCCCGGGTGAATTTTCCGCCCTTGGCCTTGAAGGCCTGGTACTCACCGTCCACGCACTCTTCCATAAGGCGCTTCAGCAAACCGTCATTGTCCTTGGCCAGGAGGCGGTCCCAGCGGGACCCCCAGACAACCTTGATGACGTTCCAGCCGGCGCCCAGGAAAGCAGCTTCGAGTTCCTGGATAATCTTTCCGTTGCCCCGCACCGGACCATCCAGTCTTTGCAGGTTGCAGTTAACCACGAACACCAGGTTATCCAGTCCCTCGCGAACCGGCATGGTGATAGCGCCCAGTGACTCCGGTTCGTCCATCTCGCCGTCGCCCAGGAACGCCCAGACCTTGCGATCTGACTTGGGCACGATTCCCCGGTTCTCCAGGTATCGGCAGAACTTGGCCTGGTACAGCGCCATTAGCGGACCCAGTCCCATCGATACAGTGGGGAATTGCCAGAAATCAGGCATCAACCACGGGTGGGGGTAACTGGACAGACCGCCCGGCTCCACTTCCCGGCGGTAACGCTTTAGGTGGGCCTCATTCAGGCGCCCCTCAAGATAGGCCCGGGCGTAAACACCTGGCGCCGAATGCCCCTGGAAAAACACCATATCCCCGGGATGCTCCTCGGAGGGGGCGCGCCAGAAATGATTGAAACCGACCTCGTACAAAGTAGCTGAGGACTGGTAGCTGGCAATGTGTCCGCCCACCTCTTTACTCTCGCGATTGGCGTGCACCACCATGGCCATCGCATTCCAGCGTATATAGGCCTCGATTCGCCGTTCCAGCTCTCGCTCACCCCGGTAAGGAGCTTGCTGACCCACCGAAATGGTATTCAGGTAAGCTGTATTGGGCTTGAAAGGCAGGTAAGCACCTGAACGCCGGGCATGATCAATAATGCTCTCGAGCAGGAAATGGGCCCTCTCGGGTCCATAGGCCTTGAGTACGGAATCGATCGATTCAATCCACTCGCGGGTTTCTTCGGGATCGATATCCTCGAACCTTACGGAATCTGACATCTGGGTTAATCCAATGCATCGAATAACGGTTAGCCCAAATCTTGTGGGCCGGCGGATGATTTACGGGCAACCAACTGATACGATGGCCCGGTTTTTCACACTCTTGGCAATTCTGCGTAAGTGCTCGTATTTCGTATAATTTTGTCTGGTCAATGATCGGGTTTTGAGAGAGGTAGGTCAAGGTGGCAGCACGGCCAATTCACCGTCTGACGGCGGTCAAACTTAAAATTTCACAGCTAAAAGGCGATATTCCATCATCCAGGCTGCTTGGTCGTGGCAACCTCATGCTGGTGGTTCCCGAAACCCCGCCCGAGTCTTTGTGGAAGACGCTGCCCGATGGCGCCAGGTTGCGCAAACTGCTGGCAATCTCCGATTCGAAGCCGGTTCACATCCACAGATCCTTTATATTGCATAAAGACAAAGCCTGCCAGGTCTTGCTGAGCCCGACCCCGGCCCGGGCCACCCAGTTCGCGCGCCTGACCCAGGCCAGGAACCTGGTTGGCAAACTAATGGAAGATCGCCCTTCAGCGGTCACCGTGATGCTGGCCGGCCTCGAGGCTGAAACTGTCATGGCCATGGCAGAGGCCATCGCCAGCGCCTTTTATGCCGCCGTGGCGATGATGCCCAATCGCAAGACCAAGCCCGACCCGGCCCCTTCCTTGACCCGGATCGACTTCGTCGGTCTGCCCGGCAAGCTTGATACCCGGCGTATCAAGGCCGAAGCAGGCGGCAATCACCTTGCGCGCTGGCTGACGGCACTGCCTCCCAACGAACTTAATCCGACCGGCTACAGACGACACCTGGAAAAACTGGCCAGCGAAAACGGCTGGGAATTCAAGTTCATCGGTGAAAAGGAACTTGCAAGGAAAGGTGCGGGTGCATTCCTGGCCGTTTGCCAGGCCAGTGCCGAGCGCGACGCGGGCATTGCCCACATCCGCTACCGGCCGGGCAAGAAAACCGCCAAAGCCGGTTTGTCCCTGGTTGGTAAGGGCATTTGTTTTGACACCGGTGGCTCACAGCTCAAACCCTTCAAGTCCATGCTGAACATGCACGAAGACATGGGCGGTAGCGCGGTAGCGGTCGGTCTGCTCCAGACCCTGACAGAACTGGGTTACCCGGAACCGGTAGACTGCTGGCTGGCAATTTCCGAAAACCGCCTGGGTCCCAAGGGCTATATCCCCCAGGACATCATTACCGCCGCCAATGGCACGACTATCCAGGCAATTCACACCGATGCCGAGGGCCGGTTGGTCCTGGCGGACACCCTGCACCTGGCCAGCCAGACCAAGCCCAGGGCGATTATCGACTTCGCCACCCTGACAGGTGCCTGCGTGGCGGCTCTGACAGAGCGATACAGCGGCGTATTCACCAACCGTGAACACCTTCATCCCGCGCTGATCAGCGCTGGCAAGGATAGCGGAGAGAGAGTCTGGCCATTCCCCATGGACGAGGATTTTGACCGCTCCATGCACAGTGAAGTGGCCGACATCCTGCAATGCCCGACCACCAACGATGGTGACCACATTATGGGCGCCCGTTTCCTGAGCCGGTTTGTCGGCAAGGACATCGCCTGGGTCCACGTGGACCTGAGCTCTGTGAACCACAAGGGTGGCCTGGGTCATGTTCCCACCTCTCTTACAGGCTTCGGCGTAAGGTTTATAATGAACCTGCTTCTTGATCAGAAATTCATGCAAAAGCTGGACAGCTAATGACTGATCGCCTGGTTATCACACGTCCCGACGACTGGCACCTGCATCTGCGCGATACCCAAGCGCTGGCTGCCGTGGTGCCGTTCACGGCAAGGCAGTTCCGCCGGGCGGTTATCATGCCCAACCTGCGGCCGCCTGTAATCACCGCCGCACAAGCGCTGGCCTATCGGCAACGCATCCTCCAGGCCCTGCCCCCGGGGTCGGATTTCGATCCGCTGATGACCCTCTACCTGACGGACAATACGACACCCCAGGTGATTTCCGAGGCAGCAAAATCCAGACATATCGTGGCAGTCAAACTGTACCCGGCCGGAGCGACCACCAACTCCGACTCCGGTGTGACTGACATCGACAACGCACTGCCAACCCTGGAGCGCATGGCCGAACTCGGTATGCCACTTCTGGTACACGGTGAGGTCACGGACAACACCGATGTATTTGAACGCGAACAGTGTTTCATCGACCAGATACTCGAGCCCCTGTCCCGACGGCTACCCGAACTGAAAATCGTCCTGGAACACATCACCACGGCCGAGGCCGTGGCCTTCGTGAATTCCGGCAGGCCCGGACTGGCGGCGACGGTTACGCCCCAGCACCTGCTGATGAACCGAAACGCGCTGTTTTCCGGAGGCATACGGCCTCACCACTATTGCCTGCCGGTACTCAAACATGAGCGCCACCGGGAAGCGGTGCTGAAAGCGGCGACCAGCGGATCAGAGCGCTTTTTCCTGGGCACTGACAGCGCCCCCCATGCTCGCAGCGCCAAGGAAAATCCCTGTGGCTGCGCCGGCATCTTTTCTGCTCACGCGGGCATCGAATTTTATGCCGAAGCATTTGAACAAGCGGGCAAACTCAATAACTTGCAAAAGTTTGCCAGTGAAGCGGGACCGGACTTTTACGGCCTGCCCCGCAATACGGATACAATCACACTGATCAGGGAGCCCTGGCAGGTCCCCGGCAACTACCCTTATCTGGCCAACGACCCCATTGTTCCTCTCAGGGCCGGTGAGACCATCACCTGGCGCATGGAAAACACCCTAAATGACTGAAGAAAAAAAGACCTCCAGCATGGCGAGCCGCTTCAGGGGCTTCCTGCCGGTGGTAGTCGATGTTGAAACCGGTGGGTTCAACTGCCAGACAGACGCGCTGTTGGAAATCGCGGCGGTGCCGCTGAAACTGGACGACGAGGGTATCTTGAGCCCCGGAGAGTCCGTGCGATACCACGTGGCGCCATTCGAAGGCTCAAACATCGAGCAGGCGGCGCTGGAAATCACCGGCATCGACCCGCATCACCCCTTGCGGCCGGCGCTGGATGAAAAAGATGCCTTGACCCGGATTTTCAGGGAAATCCGCCGGGAAGTTAAAGAGGCCGGCTGCACCCGCGCGATCCTGGTGGGACACAATGCCAGCTTCGACCTGTCATTCCTCAATGCCGCGGTCAGTCGCACCCAACTCAAGCGCAATCCGTTCCACCCATTCAGCACCTTCGACACCGCCACCCTGGGGGGTGTTGCGTTTGGACAGACCGTCCTGGCACGGGCCATTGATGCAGCGGGAATTGAATGGGACAGCAAGCAGGCACATTCTGCTGCCTACGATGCTGAACGCACTGCCGATCTGTTCTGCCTGATCGTGAATCAGTTCAGAGACATCTATCGAAAATCCCTGGATACCGCCAAGGACTAGGCCCTTTTCACAAGGCAAAAAAAAACGGCTGCGGACACCAGGTCCGCAACCGCCTGATCAGTAACTACTGGTCACTCCTGGGCGACATTCGCCTCGGCCAGCACCGGCTGCAATTCTCCAGACTGGTACATCTCGACCAGGATATCGCTCCCGCCGATCAACTCGCCCTTCACATACAACTGGGGAAACGTGGGCCAGTTCGAATGAACCTTCAGGGCTTCTCTGAGTTCCGGGTCCTCAAGAATATTAAAGCTCCCGAAGTTGGTTCCACAGGCACGCAGCACAGCCACGGCCTGAGCCGAAAACCCGCACTGGGGAAAATCCGGTGAGCCCTTCATAAACAGCAGTACCTGGTGTGAACCCAGTTCGTGCTCAATTCTTTCCTTAACGTCCAAGTAGAAATCCTCCAGGGTCGTTTCTAGTCATCAACATTGTTTCTGCTTTGATTCCGTCGCAGATCAAGCCGGGAAACCACCTGCAGGCGCCGGGTTTCATCCATGGCGCCCCAGGTTGCTATCTCTTCAAGGGTTCTGAAACAGCCTGTACACAAGCCCTCATTCCCCATGACACAAATCGATATGCAGGGGGATTTTACGGCAAGCCGTCTACCCCCTATTGCCTCATCCACCTGCTATCACTCAGCCGGCGAAGTTGGCGGCCACGAAGTCCCAGTTGACCAGGTTCCAGAACGCTTCCACGTACTGGGGACGGGCATTCCGGTAATCAACGTAGTACGCGTGTTCCCATACATCACAGGTCAGCAACGGAGTGCTGTCACCGGTAAGCGGGGTGCCGGCATTGCTGGTCTGCTCGATAGCCAGGCTGCCATCAGCCTTGCGTACCAGCCAACCCCAGCCAGAACCGAACACAGTCACGCTCTTGGTTGAGAATTCCTCGCGGAATGCGGCGAAGGAACCAAACGCCTTGTTAATCGCATCGGCCAGTTCACCGGTAGGCTCGCCGCCACCATTGGGGCTGAGGCAATTCCAGTAGAAGCTGTGGTTCCAGATCTGGGCGGCGTTATTGAACACTCCACCACTGGACTTGCGCACGATGTCTTCCAAAGAGGAGTTCTCGAACTCCGTTCCCTGGATCATCTTGTTCAGGTTCACAACGTAGGTGTTGTGGTGCTTTCCGTAGTGATACTCGAGGGTTTCCTTCGAGATATGGGGCTCAAGAGCATCCATCGCATAGGGCAGTTTTGGCAATTCATGTGCCATGTAATTCTCCTTTGTTCGGGGTCCCGGTTACTGAGAAAATAGACCGAGATGGGTCGATAAAAAAGATATGATACCAGAACACAGGCAAATTCAGATTACCATGAGCAACACAAAGAGCATGAACCCGGGCCAAAAGGCCCCTGACATCCCCTCAATCGCCCAATTTAACGTCCGGGCCGCCCTGGCTGAGGACGTTGGGGACGGCGACGTCACCGCCAAACTGATCCCCCGTGGGGCCCGGGCCACAGCCTGGGTCACCTGCCGGGAACCCGCGGTGATCTGCGGGCAACCCTGGTTCGACGAGACTTTCCGCCAACTGGACCCGGCAATTTCCGTGGAATGGATGGTAAAGGAAGGGGATCGGGTGGAACCGGACACCCGGATCTGCAAAATCACCGGCCCCGCCCGGGCTGTACTTACCGGTGAGCGTACTGCGCTGAATTTCCTGCAAACCCTTTCCGGCACTGCTACCGCTGCGGCAGCCCTGGCGGCGCTGGTGGCTGGAACCGGATGCAGTGTGCTGGATACCCGAAAAACCATCCCGGGGCTTCGCCAGGCGCAAAAATACGCCGCCCTGTGCGGCGGGATGCGCAATCACCGGATTGGCCTGTTTGATGGCATCCTGATCAAGGAGAACCACATCATGGCCGCCGGCAGTATCGCCGCAGCGGTAAAATCCGCCCGGGAAGCTTCCCATGACCTGACAGTAGAGGTTGAGGTAGAAACCCTGGAAGAGGCACGGGAGGCCATTACAGCGGGTGCCGATATTCTGTTACTCGACGACTTTAGCCTGGAGCAGATGAGCCAGGCGGTTCGGTTGAACCAGGAACTGGCTGCCAGCCTCCCCCGGGACAGGGCCATGCTTGAAGCGTCCGGGTCGGTCACGGAGAAGACCCTGCCGGGGATCGCCGCAACCGGCGTGGACTACGTCTCCGTGGGAGCTGTCACCAAGCACCTCAGGGCAACCGATTTTTCCATGCGGTTTACCCTGGAGCAGGGGTAACTTAAATTCGCCCGGTGGTCTCGGTAAGACTGGCCTTCAAAATCTGCTTGGGTTCGGACACGCCGTAGCCCTGGGCGTAATCAATGCCCATTCCCCTGAGCATGGTGATGATTTCTTCATTCTCGGCGAATTCGGCGATGGTCCGCTTGCCGGTCAGGTGTCCAATCTCGTTAATCGACCTGACCATTTCCCGATCGATAGGATCATGCAGCATTTCGCGCACGAAGCTGCCATCGATCTTCAGGAAGTCCACCGGGAAATGCTTCAGGTAACCGAAGGAGGACAAACCGGTGCCAAAATCATCCAGGGCAAACATGCAGCCCAGTTCCTTGAGGGAATGGATAAATCGATTGGCCTGGGAGTAACTGGCGATGGCTGCAGTCTCGGTGATCTCGAAACAGATCTTGGTCGGATCTATGCCGCTACGATGAAACTGTTCGATCACAAAGGGCAGGAACTTGTCATCCGCCAGGCTTTGACCACTGAGATTGATTGAACACATGCTGAGGCGCTCTCTCTCATCCGCCTCGGACACCAACCAGCGCAGGGTGTTGGCGATCACCCAGCGATCAATGTTGGGGGTGATTCCATAACGTTCTGCCGCGACGATAAACAGTTCGGGCGAAATCAGCTTGCCGACCTCATCCCGCATGCGCAGCAATATCTCAAAGTGCGTGCCACGCTCCATATTGTCATGCAAGGGACGGATGGTCTGCCGGAACAATTCAAAGCGCGACTCATCCAGCGCATTATTAATCCTGGCCGCCCACTGCATTTCCTTGCGTCGGCGCATGAGGTCAATATCATTTTCTTTAAAGCAATGGATTCGATTGCGCCCGGCTTCCTTGGCTGCGCGGCAAGCACTTTCAGCCGCACTGACCAGGGTCTCAACATCCTGGTTGTCGGCAGTAATCGGCACCACGCCAACACTCGCACCCAGTCGGAAAGGTTTGTCTTCCCAGTGGAACTTGAAGTCCCTGACCGCTTCTCGCAAGGTTTCCGCCGTGGCAATGGCCTCTTCGGGTGAACAGCTTTCCAACAAGATGCCGAACTCGTCGCCACCCAGGCGCGCGACGGTGTCACGCCAGCGAATCTTGGATTTAAGCAATGCGCCCAGTTGCCCCAGCAGGGCATCACCAGCGCCGTGCCCACAGGAATCGTTAACAATCTTGAACTGATCAAGATCCAGTGACAGCAATGCGTAAGAGGTTTCCCTGGCCTTGGCGCTCTTTAGCGCCCTTTCCAGTCGGGCTTCGAATTCCCGGCGATTTACAAGACCAGTAAGAATATCGTGACTGGCGTGATAACTAAGACGACGGTTTAGTTCGCGAGATTCACTCACATCGTGGAACACCAGCACGCCGCCACTGACCACGCCGCGGTCATCCCGGATTGGTGCTGCTGTGCTCTCGATATATAGCTCGTTGCCATCACGGCGAATCAGCAGTGTGGGTCGAACAGACTTGATCGGCCTGTCACGACGAATAGAAACCGACATGGCGTTTTCCAGCGGCTCACAGGTTTCCTCGTGAAAACAGCGGAATATTTCGTCGATGGGCCTGCCGGTGGCGTCATCCAGCTTCCACCCGGTCAGTTCCTCCGCAACCGGATTGATGTACTCCACCATGGACTCGCCATCGGTGGTGATTACCCCATCACCGATAGACTGCAAGGTAATCTGGGCGCTTTCTTTCTCGCGGAACAGCGCTTCCTCGTAAAGCTTGCGCTCGGTGATATCCAGTTCCACGCCCACCAGGCGTTTCAGGCGGCCTGTGTGATCGTGCAGCGCCTTGGCGCGACTCAGCACCCACCGCCAGTCGCCGTTGGTGTGACGCATACGGTGAACGCTTTCGAATTGCGGTGTCTTTCCCGCCAGGTGCTCGCGAATGGAGGCCTGGACCCCAATCATGTCATCCGGATGCACCAGTTTGCGCCAGTCAGGCGTGGCATTGGCGAACTCGCCCTCGTCATACCCCAGCATTGATTTCCAGCGGGGCGAAAAATAGGTGTCGTTGGTCTTGAGGTCAAAATCCCAGATACCGTCATTGGCGGATTGGCTGGCCAACGAATGGTGCTCGTTGTACTCGGCTAACTCCGCACGCAAGAAAAGCCGTTCCTGGCCAGATACGAAACTGGTTCCCAGCAGTTTCAGCAAGAGGTGAAGATTCGCGTCCCAGCTGGCCCTGGGCAGGCAACTGGCCATGGCAATAAATCCACGAACTTCGCCATTGATGCTCAATCCAATAAGCAGCACTGCACCAATATTCAAGTCAGCGAAAAGTCCGGCCTCGGCCTCGGCGGATTTATTGGTATCAGTAAGTTCCAGTACCCGCAAATGGGACATGCGCGACTGCAACCAGGCGTATGGCTCCAGCTCCACACCGGCAAGCACTTCAGGGTTACAGGTAGAAAAGACACTGCGGGCAGAATATATATTCTCGATCCGCTGGCGGCCCTGATCCAGCATGGCGATGAACACAGCATCAACACCCGAGGCATCCCGTACCGATTCCAGGCACTCTGCGATCGCTTCTGCGCCATCCTCAGCCACGGTCTGCAGATCAATTGAGGCCTTGGTGTATACGGTATCCAGTCCGGAGCGACTGCGTGCGCCTACTCCAACAGGATAGCGTCCGCTCAGACCCGTCAGGGTGATTTCATGCTTGTCATCATCGGATCGTGCTGCCATTAGGCCGACCTCTATTCAAATGTTTGTGGCGATCTCGTTAACGCGTCGGTCCGTGCCCCAATCGGATAGCTGAACAGAATTCAGCAACATCCGGGGTGATTGTGACATACTTTTTTAAGAAAACAAGCTAACCCCATGTTTATAGTCTAATTAATATGATTTAACAAGAATTAAGCGCGGGGTGGGTATGAGATCGCCTTTTCCAATCTACCCGGAGGAGCTTCAGAAAAATGCGAATTGCGTGGCAGATTTACACTCTCGTGGAGACCGCTGTTGAATCAGCGGGGTGAATTCATGGCATGACTTTTACCTGGATGACTCAAGCAGAGCCGTTACGATTCTGCTACAGGCGAAAAAAAACCCGCTATTGCGGGCTCTGTATTCACCATCCAATAAAAAACTAGCCGACCTGCCTGTCCTTGTCTGACCAGTATTTCTTCCGCAGCTCTTTTTTGAGAATCTTGCCTGTCGCATTCATTGGCAACGCCTGGGCAAGCTCATAGCTCTTGGGCAGTTTGAACTTCGCCAGCTTCTGACTGGCATAGTCATTAATGGCTGCAGGGTCTAACTCTTCGCCCTCGTCCATCACCAGCACGGCCTTGACCGCCTCGCCCCAGGTCTCGTCAGGCACCCCGATCACTGCCACTTGCCGAACCCCGGGGTAGCCGGCCAGTGCATTCTCCACTTCCGCCGGATAAACGTTTTCTCCGCCGGTGACAATCATGTCTTTCAAGCGGTCGAAGATGAAAACGTAACCGTCTTCATCCATGTAGGCTGCGTCCCCGGTGTGCAACCACCCACCCTCAAGAGCCTCGCGGGTTTCCTCTGGACGATTCCAGTAAGCCTTCATCGTCCACGCTGAACGCGTGAGCACCTCTCCGACTTCGCCCGTGGGAACCAGCTTTCCATCACCGTCAACGATAATAAGCTCAGAGCCTTCGTAGGCCTTGCCACAGGAGCGCAACAAACCTCGCTCAGGGGCATGCTCAGCCGTTCCCAGGTAAGTCCCGCCACCCAGGTTTTCAGTCATTCCATATAACTGGACGAGTTTGCAATCGAAGGTTTCCGCTACCTTCGCCTGCAAGGCCTCGGAGATAGGTGAGGCTCCATACAAGACCTCATCCAGGTGATCAAAGGACAAAAGCCTGGCCAGGGGATGCTGGACCATCATCTGCAAAACCGCTGGCGCCATGAGCGTCGACCGGATCTTTTCCGCATCCAGGGTCTTGAGTATGGCCTCGGGATCCACCGCCGGGAGCACAACATTAGTACCACCCTGGAGAGTGACCAGCATCGCCATGTTCAAGCCCGCCACATGGAACATTGGCATGGCCACCAGTTGCTTGTGACCCGGAGAATACGCGCCCCATCCGGCTTTTATCACCGCCTCGATAAAACCCAGGTAGCGCGAGTGATCAGTCACAACGCCTTTTGGATTTCCGGTAGTTCCACTGGTGTATAGCTGGACAAGGTCGGATTCAGCCGCGGCAGATACAATGGATGTTGCCCGACCCCAGCTTCCGAACCACTTCTGGGAGGTACTGCGGGTAGCCAGTCGAATAATGCTCGCCGGATCCAGGGAACCCAGCGCGGCCACCATGGGATCAAAGGCCGGACCCACGAACAATAATTTCAACTCCGCATCGGCGGCGATGAAATCAATCTCCGCCGGAGCCAGGCGAAAATTGATAGGAACCAGCACACTGCCCAATCTTGCCAGGGCGAAAAATAAATAGAAGTAGGCTGGCGTATTCAGCTCGAGCAGACCTACTCGCGATCCTTCGGCGACGCCGGCGTGCTTCAGGCGTCTTGCGACCTGGCCGCTTCGACTCGCCAGTTCTGCAAAACTGACCGTGTGATCAGGAAACTGCAACGCCACCGCATCGGGCTGTCGCCGGCACCAGTGGTCCAGGACATCTGCTACGTTGGGCCCCGCACGCACAGCGTGCAGGGCCTCCTGTATCGGGTCCGCGCTCTCCATCATCCTTCGCTTTCGCTTTGCGCTACCAGCTTCTTCAACTCATCTGCTGATTTCTGACGAATTTTAGATGGTTCCAGCAACACTCTTGCGAGAGCCGGCAAGAGAATCAACGCCCCGAGCATGTTCCACAGGAACATGAAGGTAAGCATCAAACCCATATCAGCCTGGAACTTGATGGGTGAGAACATCCAGGTTCCCACGCCTATGGCCAGGGTCAGCCCGGTAAAAGCCACGGCCACGCCGGTTGACTGCAGGGTCTTGAAATACGCTTCGGTGAGTTTCAGCCCGTCCTGAATAAACCCGAGCATTCGACTGTAAATGTAGATTCCGTAATCCACACCGATACCCACGCCAAGTGCGATCACCGGCAAGGTGGCCACCTTTACACCAATCCCGATAAAGGCCATCAGGGCCTGGGCCAAAACTGATGTCAGGGCCAGGGGCAAGATGATGCACAACACTGCACGCAGTGAGCGGAAGGTAATCAAGCACAGGAGGCTGACTACACCGTAAACCCAGGCAAGCATCTGGTACTGGGCCTTGGAGATAACGATATTTGTTGCCGCCTCGACTCCGGAGTTACCCGCCGCCAGGACGAAAGTCGCATCCGGGCTATTGTAGGTAGCCGCAAATTCCTCGGCAGCAGCAACAACTCGCAAAAGCGTATCGGCCTTGTGGTCCTCCAGGAATACAAGGACCGGCACCATTGAGCAGTCTGTATTGATCAGGATACTGGGAACCCGACTCAGGGAACTGTTCAACACGAACTGGTTCCTGCTCAGGGCCGCCCACTTCAGGCTGCCCTCGTTCATGGCGGTATTAACCAACTTCGCCACGTTCACCAGGGAGACAACAGACTGGACGCCCTCTACCGGTTCCAATTCACCCTGGAACCGGTCGATAGCAGCCACCGCCTCGTAGTTACCACAGGCCTGCGCTGGAGTCTCCACCATCACCACAAATACATCTGTGCTGTTCGAGTAGTTGGCCGTCAGGAACGCGTTGTCCCTGTTGTAACGTGAATCGGCACGCAACTCGGGAGCGCCAGGATCAAGATCACCTATCTTCAGCCCCTGGCCAAAATACAATCCAAAAGCGAACAGGCCGACTGCGATCCCCAGCGTGACACGAGCCCGTTTCATGTCGGTGAAGCCCGAGAACCATTCCCACACTTTGCTGGGATTGTTTTTGCGCTTCTCCATGTACTGAACAGACTTTTTCGTCACCCCGGTATAGGACATCAGCACCGGTAATAAAATCAGGTTAGTCAGGATAAGTACGGCCACACCCAGACTGGCAGTCAGTGCCAACTCCCGGATGACTGGAATCTCAATCACCATCAGGGTGAAGAAGCCGATACCGTCACTGACCAGCGCCACCAGACCCGGAATGTAGAGCTGACGGAACGTCAGCCTGGCCGATGCCATGGCACTGGCGCCGAACAGCGACTTGGCCCTGATGCTGTTGATCATCTGCACACCGTGACTCACCCCGATTGCAAAGACCAAAAACGGGACCAGCATGGAATATGGATCAATACCGAAGCCCAGGACATTCAACAAGCCCAGCTGCCATACCACACCGATAGTAGAACAAAGCAGGGGAACCGCGGTGCTCCACAGGCAGCGAGAATAGAGATACAGCAAGACCATGGTGGTCAAGAAGGCGATCAGGAAGAATATGCCGACCTGGCTCGCACCATGGATGAGATCGCCAATAATTTTGGCAAAACCAATGATGTGAATAGCCACCACGTCACTGCCATACTTGTCCCGTACCAGGGTTTCAAGATTTTGTGACAACTCTTTGTAATCAAGTTTCTCGCCGGTTTCCACATCCCGATCAACCAGCGGCGCCAGCACAATGGTCGACTTGAAGTTATTCGCAACCAGCCGTCCAATCTGACCGGACTTGAGTACGTTTTCTCTGAGGTCTTCCAGGCTCTGATGGGATCCGTCATAGCCATCAGGGATTACCGCGCCTCCACGGAAGCCTTCCTCAGTCACTTCGCTCCAGCGAATGTTTGGCGACCAAAGCGACTCGAGTTTCGACCGGTCCACGCCCGGGATATAGAATACCTCGTCGTTAATCTGTCGCAGGGTTTCCTGGAAATCCTTGTCGAAAATATCGCCCTTTTTGGTCTCTACGACAATCCGCACCGTGTTACCAAGACTTGACAGGTCATCACGGTTTTTCAGGAAATTCGCAATATAGGGATGGGAGGTCGGCACCATCTTCTCAAAGCTGGCGTCAGGGCGGATATGAGACGCCTGGTATCCGAGAAACAGCGTTACCAGGGCGCAGAAAATAATCAAGACCACCCGATTGCCAAAAATCAGGCGCTCTAAAAAAGGCTCCAGATCTTCAACAGGGTGGGTCAGGTGATGTTTAGTGGCGCCTTTCATTGTTCCTGCTCCTCAGCTGAACCATCAGGGGTGGCCCGGTGGATGCCGCCTTCGCCGACCAGAACCAGGCTTTCATCAGGATTCGCAATCACCGCGCTGTACGGGCTTCGATCTTCCCTGATAACAATACTGAAGGTCTCTCCGGCATCGTCACTGCTTAGCACCGCACCTGAACGACCGACCAGTACCAGTCTGCCACCGGGCGAAATGACCCCGCCCATGAGTGTATTCTGACTGGCTACGGACCTTTTTTCCCAGGTCTCACCCATGTCATCAGAGACAAAGATGTTTCCCCTGAGACCGAACGACAGCACACGAGCTGTCGAGCCATTGGGCATGGCAATAACGCCAAACAGTGATCCTTCATAAGGAGACTCGAGACGAATCCAGGTAGCACCCGCGTCATCGGACCTAAACAGCATCCCCGCCTCGCCAGACAAGTAAAGGGTCTGACCATTCGCCGAGGCCATACTGTAGTAATGATATTTGTCCGGGTTGTCCAGATCCGAAGAACGAATTTTCCAGTTCTCACCACCATCATCGGTGCTGAAGATCAATCCATACGCGCCAACTGCAAAGCCCGATTTTTCGTCAGCAAACCAGACATCCAACAGGGGATTGGCCGTGCCGCCGGCTTCCACGGCAACCATGGCATCGTCCAGCGCATATCCCGCCTCTTCGAGTGCAAACTCCAGCTCCTCGATCTCGGACTCCTCCGCTGTTTCGATCTGCTGCTCCGTCTTGGCTATCAAAGATTCTGCATAAGCAACCTCCTGCCCCGCGATCTGCAGGCCGGTAAACTGGACCGACCAGCTTGTCCCGCCGTCTGAACTATGCAGAATCGTGCCTTCGTGTCCGACTGCCCAACCCATCTGCGGGCTGGGGAAATTCACCGCGGTCAAGGTAACCGATACCGGCACATCGGCCTGTACCCAGCTGCTGCCATCATCATCTGAATGGATGATGATGCCTCGTTCACCTACCGCAACCAGCCGCCCGTTGGCCCTGGCGATATCCAGTAGCAAAGCACGTTTAATCCAGTGAGTTTTTACCGCAGGGAGATACCTGAAATCGGTACGCACTTCGGCGTCTGACTGTGCGTAAACAGTGCCTGCTACCAGCAGTGACGCGACAGTCACGAGTCCACACGCCATTCTATTGATGGCCTTACTATTAGGTTGCATTTGATCCCTCACACCTGGGCCAAATTGGTCAGCCCAAAAAATAAGCGGCCCGCCGTAAAATACGACGAGCCGCTATCTTATTACAAATGCGTCAAGCTAAACCCTGACGATTTATATTATCGTTTTCCGGCCCTGCGCAATGCTGCTGGAGTGTACTCCGTGGATGATGCCGGATAGCCCCATACATAGGTGTACTCAGGGATTTCATTTTCCAAACCGATTGTAAGATAACGACCCGAGATCAAGTCGTAACTGGTTTCAGTCGCATACCACGGCACATTCACCTGGTAATGGGTAAGGTTATGGGCTTCTTTCACGCGCCACATCTCGCCACGCCCGTCATACAGGTCCGCAATGGAAATCTGCCAGGTATCCTCGTCAATATAGAAAGTGCGTTTGGCATAAATGTGCCGGGCGCCCTCTTTAAGAGTCCCCTCAACAACCCATACCCTGTGCAATTCATAGCGCAGGTATTCAGGATTCATATGACCGGCGCTCAACAGGTCCGTGTACTTGAGGGACTTGCCCAGCATGCGGTAAGAGTTGTAGCCAATGTACATCTCTTTCTTGCCAAGAAGCTTCCAGTTATAACGATCTGGTGCGCCGTTATACAGATCAAGATCATCGGCAGTACGCAGACCATCTGAAGCGGTACCGGGACCGTCATAGGCTACATCAGGAGCCCTGCGAACACGACGCTGACCGGCGTTGTATACCCAGGCTGCACGAGGCTCTTTAACCTGATCGATGTTCTCATGCACCAGCAAGACACCACCTTCAAGACGTGCCGGAGCTACGATGGCCTGCTTGTAGAAGAACAGCCGATTCGGATCAACCTTGTCCTGCATGTAGTTTGCCCAGGTAATCTGGTCATCAAACACGACGGGGCTGAAATTACCATTGGCCTGGACCGGAATCTGGGTATAACTGCGCTTCACGCTGCCACCACGGTAACGAAGAATATGATTCCATATCACTTCGATACCACTGGCAGGAATCGGGAACGGCGCATCAGACACCAGTTCCTTCAAGCCATTGCCACCCGCGGCCAATTCAGCCCTGGTCGAGCCAGATTTAACCTGGTCATACACAGACTGGGGATACCCGGATGAACGGCGTGTTTGGTACACGTTCATCTTGAAAGTGCTCGGGTAACGCTTCAGAAGTGCGATCTGACCCGGAGAAAGGTTATCAGCGTACTGCTCGTAGTTTGCAGCAGTAATCGAAAACTCAACCTGGTCATCGGCATAGGGATCAAGCAACGGTCCGCCCGCGACATACCCGGCAGGCGCCGACTTAATCGGGCTCCACTCGGGAATCGTGCCGGCAGTGTTGCCAGCTCGTTCTGCACCCATCGGGGTTAATTCTGAACCACCCAGTCGGTCAGCCTGTTCCTGCGAAATCGCAGCAGACGCGCCGACCGATACCATGTAAGTCGCGGCCGCGACAGCCAGCATACTTTTCTTCAATAAAGTCATTTTTGTATCCTCTTAATTCCGTAGGGCTGGCCTAGAAGCTAACGCCGAAGCTGAAACCGGCGAAGTCCCTATCAACACGGGTGTTGTAATCACCACCAGAGAAATCTGTATAGAAGATTTCTGCGGTGTAGCGCTGCAGGTAATTGGCTTTGAGTGACAATCCCAGGCTCTTGCTACCTTCATTGAAGACGCCTGCCGGGTGCCAGCCGCTGACGTCATGAGAGAAACTGATGCTCGGCACCAGGTTCACGCCCTTGAACACATCGTCATACTGGAACACCAGGCGTGCCCGGTAACCCCAGGACGAATCGGTGACGAAACCTTCGTCGGTGCAGTTATTGGCGTTGCTGTTCACTACGAGACCCAGGGTCGAATTTCCTTCTTCGCAGCTAATTGTGAAGCCCGAATACACGAAGGGGTCAAATGAGCCCATACCATATGTGGGCGAGCGGCCATAACGGCGGTTTTCGCTTGCAAACGCCCCTTCGGTGCCGGTGGTGGGCGGCAAACCGCTGACACCGGCCCAACCCACTTCACCCACCAGGGCGATCTGCTGGGTACCCAGGATCCGGTAGAAGGTCTTGATGACCGTCAACTGGGCCTGGGTGCTATCGAACTCGTCATAGCCATTGAATGTTCCGCCCTGGGGCAGGCCAAGCACAACAGGGGTAATCGGACTCCAGGGAGCCCGTCCCAATGCTGCCTGCAACAGTTCCGTGGAATTGACCTGCACCGGCATATCCGGGTGGAAGCTCACCTCTCCTGAAACCGCCCAACCGGCCAGGTTGGTGGCAACGCTCAGACCGTACAGTTTCTGATCTTCCGGGAACTGGGCATAGAAGGTCGGATTGCCGCCGTAGGGATTGCCCGGTATGAACGGTGCATCCACTCCACTCAACTCCAGGTTCCTGGAAGTGCGCCCGGTGTACAGCGGGATCTTGCCGTGGGTATTCATGTAATACAAACCGAATTCAGTACCACCGAGATTCTCGGCGAAATAGCGCAGGGCGACACCGTACTGCCCGCCATCTTCAGGTTCCACATCGCCGTCACGAGTGATGTAGACGCCATTTGCCATGGCGTAGGCGTCAGACACACCATTGGATACCGTGAGTATGTTACAGCCGTCGGCCGCGAAATCCGCATCGGCATAATAGCTGCCACAGGCGTCAATAATGTATTTTTCCCATTCATACTGGTAGAAAGCCTCGACGCTGATCGCGTCGCTAAGGCCCAAAGAGCCATAGAGCATACCTACCGGGAGCAGGCCTTCCTTGATTTCCACACCGGGTCGGCGGAATGCCGACACATCCACCGGGTTGATCGCGTTCAGACCACCCTGGATAAAGGTGCTTTCGCCCCAGCTGACCACCTGGCGACCCAGGCGCAGATCCAGGGGCATACTGCCCAATTCAAAATTGCCGTAGACGAAGGCATCAAGAAGCCTGAAGCCCTTGTTCTTGGCGAATTCATTATAGCTGTCGTCCACCAGCGACTCGTTAGGCACGTAGAAATTATTCGAGGTGCCGTGAGCACGATCGCCATTTTCCAATTCCGAGTCGTACCAGTACTTGAAGCGGACCACGCCACCAATGTTGCCGCGGCTTAGCTCAAGGTCATGCACGCCCTTGAGAATCATCGAGTACATATCGCCCTTGGCAAAGTTCAAATTACCGTCGTCGGTATTACTGACCGATGCCGTTCCACCTGGCGCATTGGCCCCTGCATATAAGTTGGACTGGGGATCTTCCAGACGCCAGGATGCGCCAACGGAAATATCCGACGTAAAACTGCCATCCCAGCCAGCGATTTCAAAATTTACCGCCTGTGCCTGCGAACTCACTCCTAGGAGCATCGCTGGCGCCAGGGCAAATCCTAATTTATTGGCCCACGATTTATTGTTTTTCATACTTAACACCCTATATTCCCCAGTCTTGTTAGAGCTAATTCTGAGCTAGCGTGGATCCAGCCTGGCAACCAACGCAACGCATCCCCCGCACCTGTAAAATGCCTCTGCTTACAGCGACATATCCGGCGACTTCATAGCAATTTCAATCCTATCACTGTTAACCGCGCTTAGCACAACCCCTGCGTAAGATTAGAATGAAACCAGAAGTCGGAATCAATCACCAGCAAAAGTCTCTGCTGCACTCGCACATTTATAGGCGCAGTTCCGTATTGCTAACCGCGTGAGCGGGGTTCATATATAGGGCTCACGGTGGGGGAGCTGACAACACCCATGAAGAGCACCACCCCGACACCATGGGCCATCGAGACCGAATCGGTTTTGAATGAGTTCAACGTGGATCCTGCCAAGGGACTGGACGAGCCCGAGGCCGTCAGACGTCTGCGCCTGCACGGCAAGAACGAGTTTGCTCAAGCCGCCAGGCGGGGCCTCTGGCGAATACTCCTGGACCAGTTTTCAAGCGTCATCACCGCCCTGCTCTGTATCGCGGCGGTGATTGCCCTGTTGTTCGGCGACACTGCCGAGGCCGTGGCAATCGGGGTAGTCGTCATTGTCAACTCCACCATCGGATTTGTCATTGAGCTACACGCCCTGCGATCCATGCAGGCCCTGAGAGAACTGGGGCAGGTCCCGGCGACAGTCAGGCGAGACAGTCAGCTCCGACGGATAGACGCGCGGGACCTGGTGCCTGGCGACATCCTGGTCCTGGAAGGGGGCGACATTGTCAGCGCTGACGCTCGACTTATCGACAGCTCCCGCCTGCAGGCGAATGAGTCCTTATTAACCGGTGAATCAGAACCGGTGGACAAGTCCCCGGAGGTAGTAACGAAAGCATCCAACCTGGTTGAGCGAAGCAATATGCTGTTCAAGGGCAGCGCCCTGACTCGCGGGCACGCAGAAGCCGTGGTGGTCGCCACGGGCGCAGCGACCCAGGTAGGCGCTATCTCGGACCTGACCTCCTCTGCCAGTCCCGGCGCAACACCCCTTGAAAAAAATCTACGGCGCCTGGGGCACCGCCTGGTTGGTCTTACCGTCATAGTGTGCGCACTGATGGTCATAGTGGGCCTGGCCACGGGCCAGGACCTGCTGCTTAGCGTCGAAACTGCAATTGCCCTGGCGGTCGCTGCGATTCCAGAGGGCCTGCCAATCGTGGCCACCATAGCGCTGGCTCGAGGCATGCGACGCATGGCACGGAATAACGCCCTGATAGAGCGACTCTCGGCGGTTGAAACCCTGGGAGCAACCAGCCTGATCGTGACCGACAAAACCGGAACATTGACTGCCAACCGAATGAGTGTGCGACGCCTGATTTCCCCGGAGACCGAAATTCACGTGAATCACACCGCCCCGGGTCCAGGGTTTGCAAAGCTGCTGGAAACGGCCGCCTTGTGCAATACCGCCGAACTCTCGTCTTCTGAAAAAGGTATTGGAGACCCCACCGAAATCGCGCTACTCGCAGCGGCCGGCCAGGCAGGAATCGATGTCACCGCCCTGCGCCTCAAGTTTCCCTGCCACACAAATATTGCCTTTGATTCGGAAGTGAAAATGATGGCGACCGTGCACCCACGAAACGGTCGTCTTCTGTACTGCGTAAAGGGCGCCCCCGAACACATCATCAAGGCCTGTACCACCGCCTGGCAAAGCGATCACCAGGTGCGATTGACTCAACAGGACGGAGCCCGGTGGCTGGGTCGGGCGAACACCCTGGGAGATGAAGGCCTGCGAACCCTGGCATTTGCATTCAAAGAGGAGGACCGGGCCGACCTTCATCCTTACCACGAGCTAACCCTGCTGGGGATAGCCGGCATTGCCGACCCACCACACGCGGGCATCGGCCAAGACATGCGGGACTGTCACGATGCGGGAATCCGGGTCACCATGGTCACCGGCGACCAATTGGCAACCGCCAGGGCCATCGCCCGGGAGATAGGTCTTTGCCCCGACGGTCACGAATGCCAATACCTGGATGCCAGTGACATACAGGACACCGAAAACAACGAGCTGGCACTGGCAAGCGCCGATGTCATCGCCCGGGCCAATCCCAGGCTAAAACTGGGCTTGATCGCGATGCACCAGGCGCGAGGAGAAGTTGTGGCAATGACCGGGGACGGCGTTAACGACGCCCCGGCATTGAAAAAGGCCGATATCGGCGTGGCAATGGGCGAACGCGGAACCCAGGTAGCCAGGGAAGCGGCCGCCATGGTTCTGGAGGACGACGAATTCTCCACCATCATCGGGGCAGTCGCCCAGGGCCGGGTAATCTATACAAACATCCGGAAATTTGTGGTCTACCTGCTGTCCTGCAATCTCTCGGAGATACTCGTCATTGGTGTGGCCTCCCTGGTCGGCGCTGCCCCGCCGCTACTGCCCCTCCAGATTCTGTTCCTTAACCTGGTCACCGATGTTTTCCCCGCCCTGGCGCTGGGCGCCTGCGGGGCAGAAAAAGACGTCATGAAACAAGCCCCCAGACCCAGGTCGGAGCCGCTTATCGGTCATCAGCAATGGGCGCGTATCACATCCCATGCACTGGTCATTACCTTGTCAGTGATCGGCGGTGTCGAGCTGGCCGCCCACCTGCCGGGGCTGGAGCAAAACGATCCGCTCACCCTGGCATTCTTGATACTCGCCTTTTCCCAGCTCTGGCATGTGTTCAATATGCGAGCCGATCACAGCCATCCTTTTAATAATGAGATTACCGGAAA